>Ga0326512_10001508_pt1 | contig 17792 bp, 21 predicted proteins | sample 1_2617_0518_D_FD_203652 | JGI IMG/M metagenome (GOLD analysis project Ga0326512, IMG submission 203652) | Bovine rumen microbial communities from UC Davis, California, United States - 1_2617_0518 | ecosystem: Host-associated > Mammals > Digestive system > Stomach > Rumen | place: USA... | reverse complement strand
CTAGCAATTGCAATAGTTTCTAGCACTTTATCGGTAAACGGCACAATTCATTTTAGAACAACTGTTTTCAAGTACAGTTGTTCGTATCACAGTCGGTCGTTGTAAATGCTAGTGCAACATAACATATAGTGTCGAAAACTAGCTAAATAGGCAACAATACAAACAGGCACATCCATATATGCAACATTCACGCATATCATCACAGGAATATTCACGTTTTTGTGGTGCATTTTAGCCAAAACACAAAACTGCAGGTAGATGGCCATTTTTCGGCGCGTTCTAAGTCCATTTAAGGTGTGTATACATAATGACCCCTAGTAAGTACCCATGATGACCATTTTTTGACCGCAAAACGTCAAACCTTCAAGTTTTCAACAGGTGTTAAAACTGTCGATAAAGTTTTATACATTTTCAACAGGTGTAGAAAAGTTGTCGAAAAGTGAATGCGCCTGTTTTTTACTTTGTGTGCAAACAATTAACGTGCAAACAATTAGTGTGCAAACAAACGCCTGGGCTCGAATTATTTTGTATACAAACAATTAACGTGCAAGCATTCGCCTGGACTATTTTACTTTGTGTGCAAACAATTAGTGCGCAAGCATTCGCCTGGACTACTTTACTTTGTATGCAAACAATTAGTGTGCAAACTGTTACTGAACAAATAAAACAAATGTTTGCAGAACACACGTACTCACGAACACGTGTTCGATAATAACGCACGTGTGCGCACCCTCGCACCCCTCCCCCCTCCCCGCCCTCGGCCTAGGATAAAACTGCGCACAAAAAAGGGCACCCCATGACGTTCAAGCCATAGGGTACCCATAAATGAAAGACTTTTCTAAAAATCCCCCCACCAGAGGATTTAGTTCATCTTTATCAAATTATCGTAACGAGAAACCTTGCAAGACCAATACACATAATTACAAAGGCAATGGCAAGAAGTATCACGCCGTCGTATTCCTCATAGAACATCGCAATCATCCCCTCGGTGGGAACATGTCGTTTAGGTCATCAAGATGCAGCGGCATTCCAGCGCGAACGACCTGACACAAAAGCGCGTATTCGTTCTCGGCCAGCTCGATTACATTCAATGGCTTTCCAGTGAACGCGGTTGCAACCTTCTGCAAAACTTCAATATCCTCTGGCTTTGAAATGTCCTGAATCTCGTCACCGTTGTAGTACACGAATGTGTTTCTGCCTGTGATTGAAATAATTCCCTGCATTTCTCGTGTCTCCGTCTCATGCTCAATCGGCAATGGCCATCCACCACCAACGAATGTGCTGTATAGGTATCTCTCCTGCACTCCACCATTTGGCATGGAATCAATTATCCTGTAATCGCCCAGAGATATGCCGACATGATATGTGTCCTCTATGTCGTCACAATCACTGAAGAAAACCAAGTCGCCAGCCTTCAACAGCTCTGGGTCGGTCACTAGGTTGCCATTCCATCGCACCATGTCGCTTTGCGAACCGTTGCCGTTCTGGTGCCCTTGCCAACGCGGTATTTTAAGACCAGCGTAACGGTAGGCGCAGAAGGTGAGATAGCTGCAATTGTAGCTCTCGCCCTCCACGCCACCGCTAGGCGTCCTGTCATATGCGCAACCAATAGCACCCTTTGCGTAACGGATTATTCTGTCGCGCGTGCACATGATATTAAGAAATATTCAGGTCGGTGACAGATGTGTACATGTCTGCTATTTGCTCGCTGGTGTATGATGGCATACTCTGCGGCGCATCGCTTGTGTATGACGGTATGACAATGGCAAAAGTAGACAATAGCTTTGTTATGGTGTAGTTGCTTGGAGTCACAGCATTCCTAACACGAATATAGACGTCAATGTAACCGTCGTTATTCGTTCCAAACTTGTATTCTAGGTTGGCAGAATATGGAGCGGCCGTAAGATTTTCAGAATTGGTTATCGTAATTTGGTTTTGAGCCTTTGCAACTCGAATCCTACTTGCGTAGATGGAATTAAACGCCTGCAATTCAAGAATAATATCCTCGCTTCTCGGTGCAATAATTCGTCCCATCTTGACAAACGAACCAGCGGGAGCAGTTGAAGATGCATACCACCTGTTCCTAAACGGAACAGTAATTTGCTTACGCCACATTTCATTTGCAAGCGTGGGGTTATACACCATATTCGTTATCTTGTTTCCTGAAAGATTTGCGTCCTTTAGGAATGTTGCAGAACCGTCGCTCATTGTTGGGATGTTTGGCAGCTCTATGAATTTTGCATCATTTGGATAGGTACCATTAATAAATGCGCTGTTTGTAATATTGATTCGTGGAGCTGTCACAGATGCAAGCTCGGTAAGGTCAAAGATGCTCGCTTCTGACATAATGCTTAAATCGTAAGAATACACATAAAGATTGTCAATCGTAAAGAAATCGCATCGTGATGTTGGCTTGAAGAAGCATGGTATTGAATCACAATAGCAGTTCGTAATTATGGGCGAGTAAGAATTGGCGATAATGCAGCACCAATCATTTGACATTTGGAAAGTGGAATCATTCGGAAGATTTGTCGCAAGAAAATGCACTTGGTCAACAAAATTAATGACTCCATACATTCCTGTTTTGAAACCATATATGCGACCGTCTGAAATCTTATTATCAGTGTTATTGATTATAATTCCAGTATAATCCTTGCTCATATCCTTGTTTGTAATGCAGAAATCATGGATATAGGCGTCTGTAGGCCGCGCCGAAAGATTTTCATGCACGACACCAACACAAATGCCATTCTGCGTCGTTTCAATTTCAAAATGTTCCAAATGGACATTCAAAAAGTTTCGTTCAATACAAATGCCGTAATGGGAAGTCGTGCTCAAATGGAAGTTTTCGATAAAGCAGATACGCCTGTCCTTATTGAAATTCCCGCCACTAGGAACATCGGATTGGAAGTTTATCGTTCCAATACCAATTGCATAATTATTGGCTACGCTAATTAGATTTGAGTTGCCAAAATCTATGCAAGTCGCATAGTCAAGCATATAATCAAGTTCTATTGAATTTTGCAGGTAATAGGTTCCAAAAGGAAAGACGATATTACCGTTATGATTTTTAGTGATGCAATAGTTAATTTGCGCACTAGAATCATTGTTGCCAGTTGGGTCAGCACCGTAACAGACTGGATTGTTTTTATTTGTCTGCAAAATTGCAACTAGATTGTTTTGGCAAGCTAGAACATCAAATCCATTTGCACTTCCCTCATTAGAAATCAAATAGATTGCATTTCCACCATCGCCGCTCGCATAGAAACCACTGGTTTCGTAATACGAGTTTACTGCTAGGTTTGCATCGTTTTGCATTTCATTTACATTGGCAAATATTTTTGAAACCTTGTCAATGTAATCTTTTATGGTATTATTTTCGCTAAAGGCATTTTTCGGCAACAGAGTGTCAATGTCATGCTGTGCATTGTTCGCGCTTTGTTGAGCCGCATCGATATAATCCTTTACGGTATTCTCTGCGCTAAAATCCGCCTTTGGCAGAAGCGTGTCAATGTCACCTTGCGCATTTTGCGCGGCCTGCAATGCTCGCGCCGTGTCTCGCCTATACTGCTCGATCTGCGAGTTGTAGTTGCCAGTGACAGCCCAGAATTCCTCATTGGTAATCTGAACACCAGTTGGCACATACTGCCTAGAGGTATAGCTGTTGCCCTGATAGAGCACGATTGTAAGCGGCTCATAGGGTTTAGTATTGTCCCATTCAATAGACGTTTCGTCCTTGCGACCAAATAGCGGAACATATCGCGCACCAATATACTGTCGCGTACCAATCGTGTTAAAGAAGGCTTCAAGAATCTGTGCGATTTGCTCTGGTGTGAAAGTGTCAGCCATTTTTGAATCCTTTCTAATACTGCAAAGTCAACTTTCCGTAATCATCGCTGGAATAGTCCATTATGGTGTCAAAATAGATGGTAAGCTGCATGAGGACGTTCGCGCAGAAGTATCCATCCTCGGTCAGACCAAAGAAGATTCCCTGATTGAGAAGCGACTGCATTACCGTCACAAGGTTGTCAGAAATCCATTGCTCGATTTGCGCCTTGTAATAGTCGTCAAATCCAGATTCCTTGAATTTCTCAAAGTCCTCTAGCAGCTGGTTGATGGTGTCGCGGTCAATGTTTATCTCCCCGCCCATGTACTCGACATATTCGCACAGCTTCTTTATCAGCTCTCCCATTGCCTTCCAGCGCTGTTCTGCGGAGTACACATCCCAGTAGAGTGAAGGCAACACAGGAGTTGCACCAAAGAATGTGCCAAAGGGCGTCAAGTCATACGCGCGTGGCTTTCGACCGCAGCAGTTTGGTTCATTTATATGGCTCATGATTTGCTCTCTTCCATGTGGCTTACAAGAAGTGATAGCGTTTTGCTAACTTCCTGCAATACATCTGTGTTTTGCTTTATCGTCGTGTTGCACAGATAGAACAATGCGGCGCATGCTACGATGGGAAAACCAGTCTGGTTTATGAGCTGCACCCAGCTGTTTGCATCCATTGTACCCCCTCTCTACCAGACATTGAGGTTTACAGAATATAGCTGTGAGAAAAGGTCGTTTATTGACATGCAAATCAGAGTGTCAACATCGTAGTAGTTTCGCACGCGCTCGGCAAGCTCAAGAACGTCCATCTGCTTTATGCGTTGATATTCGGTGTCGTTTCCGGTGCTTGCGTAATCCTCGTTTCCAGCCAGCTTTGTTTGCGGGAAATCAGAGAAGATGTTACGCGACTTATAATATTCACCTTCCTGCCCCAAAGGTTGGTAGAATGGTGATTCCTCGTCAAGCATGGAATACAGCTGCATAAATTTAGGCATTATTTCGTTCATGCGAGTGATGAACATTTGCTTCCAGATTCCTGGCGGTGTGACGCAAATCTCACGCCACCAGAAATGTTGCGTTATTCGCTTGCACAAACGTTCGTGCTGTTCCTCGCTGTATTTTGGGCCAAAATCCCAGCTTTCGTCAGACAAGTCAAACCAGCCTGCTTCTGCAAGCTCGCAAATTTGAATCGTAGTTACGGCGTGAAAGTCTGGTTCGTGTGATGCAAAATCATCCTCAAAAATCTGAATGTCACTCAATGCCATATTCATCACCATCATCACTAGCAGTTGCAAGCTCTGGAATAAGCTCAGCCTGATGCACCATATCGTGACGGAAATTCCAGTTGTTGGATTCTAGGTCACGATTCCATTCGACTTGAATCTCACCATCAATAAGGTACTCAGAGAAGAAGCGATTCAAATGGTCTGCCGCGTTGCGTCGTTCGTTCAAAGAAGCTAGACGGATTAGCTCTGCGGGATTCTTGTGTGCCTGAATCTCGTCTTGTGTCTGTCGCTCCATCTTCAACGTGCTGTTGTCGATTCCCAGCATCATGTACACGCGGTTCCAGACGTTCATTTCGTCCTGTGCCATTGCCTCCGCGAGATATGGAACGCCAGTGTTCAACACAGATGCGGAAACGTCGCGCTCGAATTCTGGATACGCAAGCACAGCAGGCTCGCCACCTGCCACCTGCTTAATCATGTTGATTGCATCCATTTTTCGCGCTTCTGGTGCAAGGAACACCACAGGCATTTTCTGATGAAAGCGATTCACGTTCTTTGTTATGCGAATCTGCGCAAGCTCTCGCGCATACAGGTTGATACCCTCAATAAGCGGAAAGCGCGTGGAATTGTCACGTATCAGAGCACCATTGAAAAGGCTGCAATGGAATCGCCAGCCGTTGTTGCCAATCGAATCCCACTGAAATGGGTTGTCATACACGTCTAGCTCTGATTGGAATTGAACGCGCGTCGAGAAGAAGGTGCCCCTCATGCTAGGCGGGAATGCGATTGTCGCTGCACCCTCGTTTAGCAATGTCCACTCAAGGAAACGCGCATCGCACGTGTTGGGCAAATTAATCCACTTGAAGCGAGACATGGCAAGCTGCATTATGATGTTGCGATAGTACATCACCAACCTTTGGTTGTAGCTGGGTGATTCCCACCACATTGCGCGGCCTTCATACAGTTTGTTCTTGTTTCGACCCCTGCCGCCGCGCTTAGCCATGTTGCACCCCCTGTAGCTGCAAGTTGGTTGCCCTATCTATTATAGATTGTAGCATGTTTGTCTGTGCCTGTAAAGCGCTTGTGGTTGCCGCAGAAACCGATGCACAATGCTGCGTCAAAACGCTTTCCGTTCCCTCTGTCCTGCCACGCTGGAACGAAAGTGTCTTTTCGTAATCGACAATGCTTTGAATCTCTGCATCAGTCATTCCCTGATACGAACCAGTGTCCTCCAAGATTGCCAGTAATTCGCTTACACCACGCTGCACAACCGTTTCCTCGTTACTTGTTGTCATGAATATCAATCCTTCCTACTTCTTCTGGATTCTTCCAAATGGTTACACCACGTAGGAACATGCTTGTTATGAGACTTTGCACGGCATTATTACTGCTCTGTCTGTCGTCCACCCAAATGTCCTCGGCCTTCCAATAGCAGAAGTGAGACATTGGGCACAAACCAGATTCCTCGACGTCCCAAACCTGATTGAGCGCATATCCGTAACGCATAAAGGTGTCACCGATTTGGCGAATGTCACCATTTGCCATCGTCTTTACCTTGAATTGCACGCCCTTGTATGCACCCAAATCTGGGTATGCGTCACCCTTGTCTGGTGTCATCTGAATCGGTGCGCGATTCCGCGATGCATAGAAGCCATATTGTGTGTTGTCGTGCCAAGCTTCCAGTTGCTCCTTTGCATTTGCAATCAACGCTTCTCGCGTGTATGTGGCGTTCGCGTTTCCAGTGTTGCGCGATGCGTTGGCGTCTGCCCTCATGGTGATTGCGTTGTTGTTGGCATTCTCGCGCATCGTGGCATTGGTGTTATTGGTTTGGTTACTGAATGAGGTATTGTTTGTGGTGTTCGTCTTTGTGCGCAATGCGTTGCTCTCGTCTGTGACGATTGTTGCATTACTTTCAGATTGAGTTTCTATAGCAGAATTTCCCTGTGTGGCTAAAGAGGTGCTTGTTGTGTTACCCTGTGCGATAATCGATGCGTTATTTTGTGAAGCGCCGTATGAAATGCCACTTGCCATGATGTGGCCTAGCGCACCAATTGCTGCACCAGCTGCTGCACCTGCAGCAGACCCCAATCCTGGCGCAACTGCGGTGCCAATTCCAATGCCTGCCATTCCACCAGTTATCGCAGAACTCCAAAGGCTAGCAGCACCCGTTTCCTCAGCCGTTGCCACTGTGACGTGATTTTCAGTCGTTGCAGTTGAGTTGGAAATGCCATTGGCGATTCTTGTCTTTTCGCGCATCGCGCTATTGTTATACACTACCGTGTTTGACGATGCGGTATTAGAATCATTAGTGTTCTGCGTGTTCGCCGCGATGGTCAAGTCTGCATTCGCACGATTGCACACAGTCGTATTGGTTGTGTTCTGTATCAAGGTCGCCGCATCACGGTCTTGATTGGAGTACATCGTGTCGTTGGAATCCTCGGCATTTTCCTTTGCCGTGTTTGCGTTTCGCGCGCTGCTGTGATAATCCGCAAGTGCCTTTTTCGCGTTTCCACGAATGCCTGTCCAAAAGTTATCCAACTTCCATGCGGTATCCGCATCCATATAGAGCGCGTAACAGGGAATGTCCAAATCAAAGCATGCCATTGCCCAGTCAGAGCTCGATATCTCTTTTTCGTGTCGAACACTTGTCATGTCAACCCACGTATAGGATTTCGCTCCCTCGCCGTTGATTCCCTCGAACCAGATTCGTGCGTTTATATATGGGAATGCAAGCATAGCAGCCTTATGAGCCACAATGTTTCCAGTATTCTCGACACGAATAGTCCTAGTTTCGCCGCAATTGTCCGTAACCTCAATCGCGCTGTAAGGGAACGTGTACAGCTTTGCAAGATGTTGGTATTCCTTTGGAAAGCCAAACATGTCCTTGCTCAGCTGTATCGAAAGTTGCGTTTCCTTCTGCGTAACAGCATACATCCACACGTTGCGATAAAAAACGGAATTGTCATAGTCAATCTCAATCATTGAGGAATCGACCATGAAGAACGCCAATATGGTTCGCAGGAATGTAGGTTTGTAAAGCTGTATCGCCGCTAGGAATGAATCCATTTGACTTGCAGCCACAGCAAACATGTTAGTTCCATTTGGAATCATGTTCTGACTGCGCAAGCCAATGTCAGAAAGCAAGCGCAAATTGCTGTAGTTGTCGCCGTCTCCAACGCCCCAGCCATTCACCTGCAACTGATAGCCATACCTGTCTTGCGTATCGCTGTACGTGATATTGCCGAAATCATAGCTAGGGTCATTTGGCGTTACTTCGCCCATTGCGATGAACGCTGAAATTGAGGGGCAGGTCGTTGCAAAGCACACGTATTTCTGTTCATTGCCAAAGGGTATGTAGACGGAATCGCGCACAACCTCGGCGTTTGAAGGCGTAATGTCAGGCGCCAACAGATAGTCATTGTTCTCTATCGGATTTGCGAGATATTCGTCAACATCACTATATGCCACAGGCGCATGACCGCGCTGCAGCATCATGTATTTGATGTAAACATCGTTGTGATATTGTGTCCAAATATCCAATGAGATTAGACAACCAGTATTGTTTGGTGCGTGATAGCTAATAGAATCAATAAAGAAATACCACTTACGAATTCCAGCATCCGGATTCTCATAATTTATAAGCGGCTCACTGCCTGGCAAAATCGGAATGGAAACAACCATATAATTATAACGCGCAGCAACGTCATACGGAATGGGAATCTGCACTTCACGCTTTGGAACATATGCCATAGCGCTATCAAGAGTAATTGTGAAATAATCCTTCAAATCGTCAAACCACTTGTCACGCAAAATGTTGTTATCAAACTTGACCACATCGTTGTAGTCGGAATTCCACAAGACGTTACACATCTTTATGGTGGTGCCAGCAACCCATCGTGTGTAATCGAATTCGTTTCTATATGCATACACGTCAACCGTGTCAAGATTCGGAAAACGTGTGTCCCTCAACCTGCCAAACTCCATATCGCATCCAATCTAAAACGGAAGGGGAGTGCACCGATTTGGCACACTCCCCAAGCCAAGAAGGGATACTACTCTACAGTGAAAGTAGAAGTAGCCGTGTACGTGGTGGTAGCACCACTCGGATTGATGTAAGCGGAAGTAGCCACAACCGTGATTACGTCACCAGCTTCAAGGTTGTCAGCGACATGAAGCACGCCGTTACGGTCAACGCGCGTCTTGGATGACTTCACACCCGTGGTGGTTGCAGTAGCGCCCTCGCCAGAGGTGCGCGCAACCGTCGTGAGGAACGTTGCAGAATCAGGCGCAACCTCAAGCACATCGTCGTCGTTGTTAGTGATGGTGCCAGTAAGCGTCAGGGTCAGCTGCACGGAATCGCCAGCAGAGACGTTCTGCGATGCGGGCGTCATGGTCAGGCCAGTCACGGTCTGCGTGGAAGTGAGGATAGCCGTGCCCTCGTCGGTGGTGTAGCAGATTGCAGGCGCAACAGGCGAAACGCTATGCATAGACCAATGATGATGGAAGAAGTTGGTCGTAAGCGTTACCTCGTTGAAGCGCGACGTGTTGACGCGCAGACGGTCACGACACTGGAAGAAATCTTCAGTGGTCAGAATTGCGCCGACGCCTGGCATCGGGAATTCGTCAACGGTAACGACACGCTCTTGAATCTCGCCCTTCTCCATGTGGAACGCGCTCATGAGCGCATCGACGTCAATCGCCGCGCGAACCTCGGGCGTGGTCAGGAAAATGAGCTCGTCAGGACGCGCAAAGACTGGATAGTCGCGCAGCTCTGGAATGTCGGCATGATATCGCGCGGATGGGAAACGCAGACGCTCCGCATCCGCCTTCACCATCTTCAAAAGCGTCTTTGCGGAATCTGCCGAATCCGTGATATCGGACGGAATCGACGTGATGTTGCGCTTGAAGAATCCCATCTTCTGGTCGTAATACGCGAAAAGCTCCATCATGATGCGGAATTCGTCGTACTCGTCTGAAGAGATTGGAGCCTCCATCACCTGCGCAACATAGTTGTTCAGACCCTCGCTCTCGCCGCCGCCCGCGAATGCGGCCATAAGTTCCTCGCGGTTAACTGAAATAGGATACCACTCCTTGCGGTTAATCTTGTGGAACCACGTGGCCGACTCTGGGCGATAGTCACCGAAAAGGTCATCAACGTTCGGAATGTTGGTGTAGCTGTGAGATTTCACCCACTTGACGGCGATTTCCTCCAGCTTGTCGCCCCAACGCAAATCGGCCTTCTTGAAGCCTGCAAGCGGGTTTCGGAAAGCCTGCTGGTGAACGTACACAGCACCGATGCGATTGATTAGCGCGGAAACGAATTGATTGTACAGGTCAAGATTCTCAGGCGCAAACAGATACGAAATGGACGCATCCATATCGTTCACAGTCTCGCGCGGAATGCGCTGCTGGTAATCGTTGCTGCCGTTAATCCAAATTCGGTCTAGGATTGTACTGTTGTTGACTGCCATGCTTTTTCTCCTTACTTGTGAATTGTAAAGTCAAGCTCCGAAAGCGGCTTGAAATCGTCCTCTGGCTCTGGGTCAGAATCATCGACAATGGTTGCACCAGCGCGAACCATCACGCCTTGCGCATCCTTTATCGCCTTAATGCCACCCAAAATCTCGCCAATCTGATTAGTGAGGGAAGTTACTGCAGTCTGCATCTGCATGAAATCATCTACAGTCACATATTGCGGTACATCCTGCTGCGTCTGCGTATTTGCGTCACCATTCTGGTTCGCATTTGCATCAGATTCGTTCGCACCAGTGTCGTTGTTAACCTCATCATTCTTAATCTCGTCTGGCTTTGGCATTTTGTTTTCCCTTCTTCCGTTGTCCGATTTCTTGCCATAAGAAAATGGGGCATGGAACACACTTGTTTGAAGTGTTCCATACCCCGATTATATCGCAGAGCGACCCACAACGTCAATTGAAATGCCTACCAAGCACGGCACATGCGGTGCGTGTCCTCGCATGGTGTCCGCATTGCCTACTCACATCAGTTGTGGCACCCCACTGAATACGATTGTACTATTTTATTCCCAACAACTCAAGCACCCTGTGAAAGTCTCGCTTTGCGTCTATCGAATCATATCGCACTATCCCCAACCAATACATTTCCGCAAAACTGCGCAACACCTGATGCAGTCTGTTTGCGGCTATGTAGTTGACGCGATTGTCCTCATACGAAAGCGCATACACTGGCCTATCCGTATTGTTCGGTACCTTCATGGTCACATAATAATAACCACCCTGTTGGTCAGACCATATGCCAAACTTCTTGCCATCCAGAACTATTCCGAACATGAACTTTGCGCGCTTTGGCTTCTTTGTAACGAATTCGGTTGAAACGCTATGGAAGATGTTTTGGACGTTCTCCCTGCCAGCCTGCGTGCCTGCCAGCATGCGGCCTGCAACCGTACCAATAGCCTTCTCGGAATTGTACTCATTTGAATCGACAAAGTGAAGCAAGAATGTCTTGTTGGCATACCACCTATAACCGTATGTCAAATCCGTGCCTACCCCATAACGAGCGAAATAAGGATTCGAAATATCCACAGCATTGCCCAAAAGATAGACATGCGGATGTAGACCATCTGTGTCGCTTCTCTCTCGCGATATAGTATCGACAATGTTAGCCAACACAGCAAATTCGTTAGGCAGATAGCGGTGAAAACGGTCTTGCCTGTCAAGCACGCATTCGTCGAAAATGAGCCTGTCAACATAATCGAACGTCCTTGTCTTGTCAATCTGATACACGGTCATTGCAACAAAATAACCCAACAAATGCCACTTTATCTTATCATCATCCTTCTCTGGCGCATCTGCCCACCACATGTAATGCGAATCGGTCTTGAAAACGTATGGCTTCAACTCTGGCATTCTGGAAAGGCGCGAGAAGTAGTTGTCTGAAACGACTGACAATTGGCTTTTCGTCCGAACGATTTCCACATAGCGCCTTTGCTCGCCCTTCTTCTGCAACTTGATGCAGCGCTTTATGCAGCTCAGCCTAAGGCCGAAAGTCTTTCCCAAACCTCGTGAACCAACAACCATGGTCACATCTGCGTCATACGATATGGTGCGCTCCCAGTCGTAATACCTTGCATCAGCCATATCAATCCTCGTTTGGCGTTAACAACTCTTCAAGCTTCTTTAAAAACATAACTGCACTATCTATATCTTCAATCCAACCCCATCGCGGTGCTACGCCATAATCGCCATAAAGTAATACAAGTATGCACCAAAGCTGTTCTTTTATATCATCGACAAACTTAAACCCATATGGAATAGATACATAACCAAGATTTAATTCCTCACGATTACGAATAATGTAGTCTTTGACTGTACGAACATCATCAACCAAACCAAAATACGAATAGTACGAAACAAATGCATCAAAAAAGTCTTTATAAAATTTACTCTCTTCCATTTAAATATACCCCTTATCAATAGCATATTCAATCAGAGCTAAAATATATATAATTATCAATCTGATTACAAATCGTGTATCTATTGTTTTCATACTAACCACAGCACGCCCAAAGAAAGAACAGAAACCATCCCAACACGAATATGAATGGCAAATTATCAGAAAAGAGAGACGAAAGCCTTCCCATCAATGACGAGCTCCCTTGTTCGCGTATCAACAGCTCTACCATAGTGTTCCCGCAAAAATCGTACGTTAGATGCGTTAGTATATTTGCTGGTTTCTCCGACCCATCTACCAGCATTGTATAGTGCTGGCGATTCATGCGCGTCCACGCGGTAAATTCCTCCACGGTAGTCTCTGACTTCACCCTGATAACGGTCGGCCGCTTTCGGAAGATGCGATTCCAGAACATGTGAAATATTGTTCGGTATGAAAACATTGTATCCAAGACAAACACGCATGATGTTTTCCGGCTCATTTCCCTGTAACTCCATATCTCGCATAAAGTTTTCGATGTGATACATGCCATCTGGCCTACGCAATCCAGCGCACGTTATGTGAAACTTTCCATCATAGCTAACACGTGCCTTATTCCAAGCTTCCATGTGCAGGTCGTAATGCCTGCCCCTGTTCTCTAACTCAAAACCGCCAACCCCCTTCAAGTCAGACGCAAGGTCTGGAAAGTTCTTGCGAATCCTTGTCATGCAGGCGTCTATCGCATTCGTGCTTATCTCTGCCATTGTCTCCAATGCAAACTCTACATCATCGTCCGTGATATCATCATCCAACGACAGTTTCATCGAATCGGTGTCGCCACCAAGAACACGAACCTTCTCGCCAAACTGTTGCCAAACCAGCTGCATAGCCAAAAGCATGTGCATTCTCGAACCTGCCACGATGCGCATTCCATACGTATACAATACTCGCGTATTCTCTGGCTGCGATTCCTCCCAATTCTCTGGCGTCACTCGCGTGGACTGGTCAACCATCAAATCGCCGCCGATGCATGTGTACTCGGGCTTGTAAATGTCCTGTGCCATGGTGCCGTTCAATATATGCCGTTAAACATCCCCTTTACCGTGCTATTATAATATGACGCAAAAAATTGATCGGAACATTCACCAGCTCTAAGCATCTTTGCGATTCCCTCTGGTATGGTGGGTGAAATCGGCATATCATACATCACCCCCTGATGATACGTCGCATGAATGCGTTTTGCTGCATCCTTACGTTTGTACAGAAGGTTTGACTGCAATGTGACAAAATCTGGCGGTTTTACAAATGATGCAGAAGCTTCTCCAAAATCTGCCTGCATTTCATCCCAGTCATAAACCTGCCCAAAGCACCAAAGCTCAATCTCATTGAAGTGCATTGTGCATGTTTCAGCAGAATAAAGCTTGCCAAACGCGAATTCCGCATTAGTAAATTGATTGTACCAATGATAGCTACGTACTAATTCCTCTTGCGCAACTGCACCCTCATTGAAACCAAACTCGCCACCAATATCTAATTTTGGCTTGAATTTGCTTAATGGCTCCAATGCCAATCCCCAATACTCAAAACAACTGCCCTTCTTCATCCGAACGTTCTTGAAATTGATACGTGCATGAATGGCAACAGAAAATGGCTTCTCATAAAATTCAATAATATCCTCAATTGGAGTTGCAACGATTCTCTCACAAATCTTCTGCATTGCTTCTCGTGGCCTAATCTTGAAATCATCTGGCACCATGCGACCATTGATGAAAGTATGATGCATTGAGGTTACGTCAACAGACAGCACATTCCTTTGAATGGTTGAAGCGTAACGCGCGCTCGTGAATGTCCATCCACCATAGAAGCATGCCTTTCTAAGCCCATATATCTCAAACGACTTTGGCATTGACTTCTTGCACAACTTCATAAATGCCATGTCTAGGGACAACTTCTTGCCATCATCCTTTGTGATTTTCAGCGTTCCAATCTGACGTTTGGCCATTTGCCGCACAATGCCAGTCTTTGTGAGGATGCGCACGCCCAAGTCGGATTGCTTCATCCATTCATTTGACTCAAGAAGATAGCGAAAGTATGCTGGTATTACCTCAACATCACGACGCGCATAGAACAATTCCTCGTCTGTCAGCGGCGTCTCAGGCGTCCTAATGAGCGAATAATCCCAGTCACCGACTGCCTTTGGCAGACCTGCCGTCCTGCCCATCGCCGCCAGACCACGCATCTCAAGGTGAAACGTGTCCCAAAAGCGCAGCACGACCTTTCCCTCGATGGATTTGTCGCACAAGTCAAGCGTATAGACGTTTGTTGAGGATTGCGCGCTCGCCTTTATGTCATACAGCTTAGAGAGGTTTTCCATCAACGGTTGCATATCGAACATCAGATTGTAGCCACAGATTATTGGAATCTTTCCTACAAACTTACCCCAAAGAATGTATTGTTCAATTCTGTCAAGAAACTCTTCCTCATGCCTGTAAAAGTGAATTTCCCCATCCTTCTTTGAATCATAATTGCGCATGTCAACGCCACGTACATCGTTCTCAATGAAAAGAATTGGATATGCACGTGCGCTATCACTTGTAATGATGTTACAAGTCTCTGTGTCATAAATCATAGCCAACTCATATTGAATGCGCTTCATTATGATTTACTCCGTAAACTCACTAGCATGATTGGCTGCATAAGCAGCAGATACAGCTGCAATTTCTGCTTGTGTCTGCGTGACAACATCAGTAGATGCAAATTCAGCGGCTTCATCAACTTCCGCAATGTCGCCACCATCCTTCGCCTTTCCAGCCTTTCTGATTTGTTGCTCCCAACGCTTTACCTCTTCCGGATACATCGAAAGGATAAGGTCAATCAAGTCACCCAAATCCTGCGCATTATAGGCAGACATTATCGCTTCAATTCGCTTGTCTAGTGCAGCACCTTCCCAAGCACGCTGTGTTGCCCTGTAAAACGTTCGCATTTCCGCTTCTGTATACCTAGAAGCTGGATTCTGTATATGTTCTTTGGTAACTGGGTCAACATAGTACGTTCTGGAAATTTCCTCAGAGATTTGCTTGTTTCTTGATGCGCGTATATTCGCACGTTCACGATACTCGCCACGGTCATATCTTTGCGCGGCTTCTCGTGCAACCGTCTGACTACGCTTTTCGCCTAGCTCGGTTGTGAAATAAGTTGCAGAACGTAGCTCCTGAATCTCACGAATCTCGGCGCGCTTTGTGAAGGCTTCAGACCTTGAAATGGAATCGCTTGACAATTCCTTTTCCAGCCGTTTTATGCGTCTGTCCATGCGCCTGCGCGCAAGCCTGTTTTCGTAGGCAATTGAGCCTTTCTTACTCGGCATAGTAGCCCCTGTTGCTGTTCTTTATCGTCGTTGAGCGCATAATCTCGTTTGGATTCTTGCCAAACAACACAATCGTGTTGACCGCAACCTGTATCACGTCACCAAGCTCGTAGCAGATGGAAAGAATATCTTCCTCGGTCATGTTCGGCCCTTTTGCGTCAATGCTATAGGCTTCTGCCATTACCTCGCCGCATTCCTCGCCCAGCTTCAAAAGCTCCTGATATGGTGCAGCGCACTTCATGAACGGATAGACAGTTATCTCGATTGCTTCCATGTTGAATCACCCCATTGATAAAAAAGGCGCCACACCACGAATTACGTGATGTGGCGCACGCTACGCTATCGCACTAGACTACTTTGCAGGCGGCGCAACAGGATTGAGACGCTTGAGAGTGTTTCCGCGACCGGTCGGAATCTTGACGACGGTAGCCCAAAGGCCATCAGACAGCCACTTGCCAAGACCGCCCAGAATCGTCACGGCAGAATCATAGATGCCGCCAGACTTAGAGAAAAGCGCAGAGCCGTCACGCTGCACAAGGTACGTCTCCTTGCAAGGCTCCCCAGTCTGCTCATTCACGCCGTCCTTGAAAATGACGCCGATAAACTCAAACGCCTGACCTTCCTCCACAGTCTTGTCAAGCGATGCAGCGACGTTCAGCGCAGAAGTAACCTGCAACATGCCGTTGAAGTCGTTCATGTCGATTCCATAGACCTGCATAGCGTCGGTGTTGGTGTTGATGTTCTGAATCTCGTTAGCCATTTTGAATCACCTTTCGTTTAATTAGTTTTCCTCTGCGACTTCCTCGCCGATAAGGTCGGCATATTTGAGAAAATCGTCAATCGGCATTGATGCGTAAAAACTGGTATGCGTGATGTTGACAACCATCACAGACGCATTAGGACAAAGTTTTGACACAGCGTTTTGTGCCTTTACCTTGTCATTGTAATAGCCGTCAAGAACAAAATCATATTGAATGATATCATTGTGTTCATTGAGCATACGGCAATCACAATACGTCTTATAGAACGTACGACCTATGCGCCCCCTTTCCTTACTTTGTTTGACCATGCTTACCCCCTTTCAATCCCTTCTGGCTTTTTCTATCGTAATCAAACCGCCGCGAATCCATGGCAGTAAGGCTCAAAAGAATTGCCGTGAAAACTATGATTATAACCAGCAATGAAAGTAGAATAGCGCCTAGTAGTGAATTTGTGTGCATTAAAACCTCACAAAACTAATATTCAACTATAAGATTTTCATCAACATATATTTTGCCTACTCCACCAGTATATTCAAAAATAGAATCATTTTCTCTGTTAAAAGACGAAAACGATTTCACTATATTATATGCTTCCAGAAAAGTCTCTGTAATGATGGCACATTCAATATTTTTAGTAAGAACAAATACTTCACTTGAAGAAATAACCACTTCATTAATATCAAAGCGTTTATTTAAATCGCATAGATAAAATACTTCATCACGAGCGTTTCTAAAAACTGGAATATACCCGTCATTTAAATAACCTTTTATAACGCGAAAATCAGTACTCATTTTATGGCTCCCAAGTTTGAAGATAAACATTGATATGGCCTTTTTCCGTCGATTCAAAGCGACGAACATACATGCAACACAAATCAATGAAATACTTCTTTATCGCATCCGCGGTCATATCCATTTCATGCACGCTTTTGGATTTGCGTTTTGGAACAAACTGCTCAAACTTATTTCCGTTCCATTTAAATACAGTGAATTTTGTGTAATCAGGAGACGCGCGTAAAAGCTCAATGAAAATCATTCTCAATCCCTTCTTTGGCCTTCTTGACTGCCCATATGAGTAATGATACCATGATGCGTGATTGGTGGCAACAACTTTTTTTGTTGAAAAGTAGGTTAAGTTTTCAACAATGTTGCACGTGTGTTTGTTGTGTGTATTTCTGTTGTGATATTGACTATTGCACGTATTT
>Ga0326512_10001506_pt1 | contig 17814 bp, 15 predicted proteins | sample 1_2617_0518_D_FD_203652 | JGI IMG/M metagenome (GOLD analysis project Ga0326512, IMG submission 203652) | Bovine rumen microbial communities from UC Davis, California, United States - 1_2617_0518 | ecosystem: Host-associated > Mammals > Digestive system > Stomach > Rumen | place: USA... | reverse complement strand
CAACGATTACGTTGAAACCGTTGTCACGCAGGTTACAAGCCTGTCCAGGACCCTGAACACCATAACCGATAACGGCGATAACCTCGTCTTTCAATACCTCACGTGCTTTCTCCAAAGAGAACTCCTTGCTGGTGACTACTGTCTCGATAACGCCACCAAAATTCATTTCTGCCATAATTGCAAATTGTTGTTTAAAATGTTATACTTATCCCTTGCCGACTATGCCAGCCCTTCCCGAGAGCCGGACGCTTGGTGTTCACCACCGCCTTTTCGTAAGTCTGCCCAGTGCCTGCGCGAGACACCGACGAGGGCTTAACTGATTAATTGGTTGCAAAATTACGAATTAGTGCGTAAAACACAAAATAAATTATATATATTTTACTTTTATTTCTTTGTCAACTGCCATGCCACACCCACCATGACATCGAAGAAGCGATTGTGATGCCTGAGACTGATATCCGTACAGATTCCCAGCTCTATGCGTGGCTTGAGTTGATAAGAGAGTGTCACACATGCCCACGGCTGCACCTGTTCGTCCTCATCAGCACCATAATAATAATTACTCTCTTCAAGGGAGAGGGTGAGCCTGTCATTGAGCGCGATGTCAAAGAATGCGCCCCAGGTCACGGTGGGACGTGGTGTGTCATCCCATATAAGTCCTCCCGAATAGTTCAGCGAGCACCAGGACGTGAGTTCATTGGCAAAGAGCAGTCCGAGTTGTCCGCCGAAGTTATCCGGCAGGAACGAGTAGTTCTCCCCACCAGGAATATAGACATTTCCCAATAGCGAGATAGCTGGGACTGCTTTCCATCCCTCAAACAGTTTAGTCTTGAAGCCAAAGGCGAGATCACCTATTCCATGGTAGTTCTCTCCCTCGTCATTCGTGTGCAGCCATGCCGCCTGAAAGCGAAGCTCAGTGGTACTGGAGATACCATAGCGAAGGACAAAGGAGAACGGCGACCACGTATGGTAATCCTCGTCGAACATCTTGTCGTGCTGATAAAAGGCATAAGGCTCCCACTGCAGGCGCCCCTTAGGCATCACGTCAGGTGCCAGCATCGGACCTCCAAACAGGTCGGAGGTGAACTCGGCTGTTTTCTCCTCCGTCTCCTGCGCCATGACGCTAAGTGGCAAGAACAGTAAAAACAGTAGCAGAGAGCGCATGATATCGATTTTTAGTTAAACAAAGACGACTTTACTACGGCAGCACTCCACATCATTATCTTTACAGATGCGGACATTGAAAGTGGAGGGCGTCTCTTCCTCGATATAGAACGAGAGACGGTCACCGGCATGCGCCTCAGCGACGTAAGCGATCTCGAAACGTTTGATACGGTGCTCCTTATACCATGCCATATCCCAGAGGTCGAGTACGTGCTCGATATACTTCACCGAGTTGATATGTCCGTTGATATCCACATCATTATAATAAGTATCGATGGTACGCACCAGTCTCGCGGCATCACCCATCCTCACTCTCCCACCCTTGTCGATGGGACACTCCTTGTCCTTGACGATCCACTGTTCGATGGCACCATTGTCGATGGCGTAGATATCAGTGGGCTGGCGACTCTCCGTGTCTATCATCGCCCAGATAGAGCGACCGTATCCATATACCTTGCCGGCATCATCGACAACCGCGAAGTTACGGCTGGTGAAATAGCGCATGGCACTCTCCACCCATGTCTCCACATTAAACTTCGTGTATTGCAACGGCATCTCCTCCATCTCGATGGCAAGGCGTGACAGCACCCATGAACGCTTGATAGTCATCAGGTACTTCATACCGAAACCACGTGCCGAGCTATGGAAATCAGCGGCATTCAACATGTGGTTTCCCAGATGCCCCATAAACAGTCTGCCACTGAAGTCACAGTGGAACGGCTCTGCCATAAAAGGATAACAACCGACCTTATCCATGCTGGCGTTCCCTTTCCTCTAAGAACTCGCTGACCTGCTCCTGTGTGCCACGGGTGACGGCAATACGTCCGCTACGGGTGTACTGGAGGACACAACCGAACTCATTCAAGGCACGATAGAGGTTGATGATATCCTCCGTGACACCATATTTCATCACGATGACATAGGTGGGATTGACTTCCGTGATACTTGCATCAAACCTGCGGATGGTACGTGATATCTCCGGATTCTGCATCACTAAGTCAGTGGATAGTTTATAGAGTCCTGTCTCACGGATAAACAACTGGTCATCCGTGAAATAGTTTGCCTTTACTACATCGATTTTCTTCTCAATCTGCTTGGTAATCTTGATAATCTGATCCTCGTTACTCCATGCCGTGATGGTGTACTTATGCACCCCCTCAATACTCGATGCCGACACGTTCAGACTCTCAATATTCACCTGACGACGCGTAAAGACAGCCGTAATCTGATTCAGGATACCTGCGACGTTCTCTGAGTAAACCAGCAGTGTATATAGTTTATTCTTCTCTTTCATCTTACTTCTTACATCAAATCTCCAACATCATGTCATTCACATTCATTCCCGGAGGTGTCATCGGCAACACGTCATCATCCTCCTTGATGGCACACTCCAAGATATACGGACCCTTGGTCGTCAGCATCTTCTCAACGGCAGCGGCAAGGTTGGCACGGTCTGTCACTGCCTCGTATGCAATACCATAGCCCTTAGCTATCTGCTCGTAACAGGGGTTCAGCATCTTCGTAAACGACTTACGACGCATCCAGAACATATCCTGCCACTGGCGCACATTACCCAGATAGTTGTTATTGAGGAGTATCATCTTCACAGGAGCCTGCTGCTCCATGATAGTACCTAACTCCTGGATGTTCATCTGGAAACCACCGTCACCCATAAAGCATACCACCATACGGTCAGTGGCAAACGTAGCACCGATGGCGGCAGGCATACCATAGCCCATCGTACCAAGACCGCCACTGGTACAGATACTACGCTTCTCAGGATATTTGAAGTAACGGGTGGCAAAGAGCTGATTCTGTCCCACATCCGTCACGAGGACTGTTCCCTTCGGGGCTTTCTCTGCGACGGCATTGACGACCTCACCCATCAATAACGGTCCTTCCGTCGGATGGATGGCAGGCTCTATGACCTTCGTACGCTCTTTCACATCTAACTCCTTGAACGAGTCACGCCATTCCGTATGCCTGTTCTTATTCAACAAAGCCGTAATGGCAGGTAATGACTCCTTACAGTCTGCGACGACAGCCACATCCGTCTTCACATTCTTGTCAATCTCACTGCGGTCGATATCCAGATGAATGATCTTCGCCTGCTTGGCATACGTCTTAGTATTACCTGTCACACGGTCACTGAAACGCATACCGATAGCTATCAGCACGTCACACTCCTGCTCCTTCAGGTTAACAGCATAGTTACCATGCATACCCAGCATACCTACATTCAGCGGATGGTCAGAGGGTAAGGCACTCAGTCCGAGCATCGTACGACCAGCGGGGATATCTGCCTTCTCCAAGAAAGTCTTCAGCTCCTCCTGAGCATGACCTAACTCTACACCCTGCCCTACCAGAGCAAGAGGTTTCTTGGCGTTATTAATCAGTTCGGCAGCCTCACGGACAGCCTCCATGTTCAGTTTCGGATAAGCCACATAGGAACGGACAAAGTCCACCTTTACAGGTTCCCAGTCTATCTCTTCCACCTGTGCGTTACGAGGGAAGTCAAGGACAACAGGACCCGGTCTGCCCGTACGGGCAATATAGAAAGCACGACTTACTGCCCATGCGACATCCTCGGCGTGGCGTATCTGATAGCTCCATTTGGAGATTGGCTGAGCGACACCCACGAGGTCAACCTCCTGAAAGGCATCAGTACCCAACGCATTGATGGCTACCTGTCCGGCAATCACCACGATGGGCGTAGAGTCCAACATCGCATCAGCAATACCTGTCAGTGTGTTTGTCACACCAGGACCACTGGTCACCAGGGCGACACCCACCTCGCCAGAGACACGGGCATAGCCCTCTGCGGCATGGGTAGCACCTTGTTCATGGCGTACCAGGATATGGTCAAAACACTTCTTTTCACCTCGTGTATAGTCGAAGAGCGCGTCATAGACGGGCATGATACTTCCGCCCGGGTAACCAAAGATGGTCTTTACCCCTTCTGCCTTTAAGGCACGCATCAGCGCCTTCGATCCTGTAATTCTGTCTCTCATAATCTTTTTTTATTCTAGATGCTCTAGATATTTCTAGATTTTCTAGATGCTCTAGATGTTCTAGTCTATAATTCTTACTCCTCCCTTATCCGCTGAACTGACACTCTGGGCGTAAGCTCTCAGTGCCTTACTGATCGCACGCTGGCGTTTCAGCGGCTGCGGCGGACGTGCCGCCAGCTCCTCGTCAGAGAGTTTTACATTGATACTGCGGTTAGGAATGTCTATTACAATAATGTCACCATCCTTAATCTTACCGATATTACCACCAGCGGCAGCCTCTGGTGAGATATGTCCGATAGAGAGTCCACTGGTACCGCCGGAGAAACGTCCGTCTGTTATCAGGGCACACTCTTTACCCATATGCATTGACTTGATATAACTGGTAGGATATAACATCTCCTGCATACCTGGTCCGCCCTTCGGTCCCTCGTGAGTGATGACGACACAGTCGCCTTTCTTCACCTTACCGCCAAGGATTCCCTCACAGGCATCCTCCTGTGAGTCGAAGCAGACGGCAGGACCTTCGAAATGCCACAGGCTTTCATCCACACCAGCAGTCTTCACCACGCAACCGTCCTGTGCGATATTTCCAAAAAGTACGGCAAGACCGCCGTCTTTTGTGTAGGCATGCTCCAAGTCACGGATACACCCGTCGGCACGGTCGGTATCAAGGGTGCCCCACTCCTCACTCTGACTTCCCATCTTCGTGGAGAAGCGGTTACCGGGAGCACTCTGGTAGATACGGTTGGCGTCATAGTCGACACGTCCGTCCGTGATACAATACTTGTCCATTGCCTCTCCAATCGTCATACCATCGACACGAGGTGCCGACTTCTCGATAAGTCCGCCTTTGGATAATTCATGCATAATACCAAGGATACCTCCTGCGCGGTTACACTCCTGTACACTATACTTCTGCGTATTAGGAGCCAGTTTACAGAGGCATGGCGTCTTACGACTCAGCGCATCAATATCATTGATGGTGAAAGCAGCACCTGCTTCTTGAGCAACAGCTAACAGGTGGAGTACTGTATTGGTTGAACCACCCATAGCGATATCCAGTGTCATCGCATTCAGGAAAGCCTGACGGGTAGCGATATTCCGAGGCAGTACGCTCTCGTCACCATCCTGATAGTACGCAAAGGCATTCTTCACGATCTGACGAGCCGCCTGCTTAAACAACTCCACACGGTTAGTATGGGTAGCGAGAATGGTACCATTGCCAGGCAGAGAGAGTCCGATAGCCTCCGTCAAGGAGTTCATCGAGTTAGCGGTAAACATACCCGAACAGCTACCGCAGCCTGGACAGGCACAACCTTCTATCTCTTTCATCTCCTCATCTGTCACAGAAGGATCGGCACCTTTCACCATCGCCGTGATGAGGTCGGCATTCTCACCACGCCACTTTCCAGCCTCCATCGGACCGCCAGAGCAGAAGATGGTGGGGATATTCAGGCGCATCGATGCCATCAGCATACCTGGTGTCACCTTGTCACAGTTGGAGATACATATCATGGCATCCGCCTTATGAGCGTTCACCATATACTCCACTGAGTCGGCGATGATATCGCGTGAGGGCAAGGAATAGAGCATACCGTCATGTCCCATGGCGATACCGTCGTCAATGGCGATGGTATTGAACTCTGCGGCATAACAACCCATCTTCTCTATCTCCTCACGGACAATCTGTCCTATCTCATGCAGATGCGTATGTCCTGGCACAAACTGAGTAAACGAGTTGACGACAGCTATGATCGGTTTACCGAACTGCTCGTGTTTCATACCTGTGGCAACCCAGAGCGCACGCGCTCCTGCCATTCTTCTTCCTTCTGTGCATACCGCACTGCGTAATGGATGTTTCATTTTATATCAAGTATTTGTTCTTTTCCTAATTTAGTTTGCAAAATTACACATTTTCCGTCTAAATCCCAACGAAAATGCAGATATTTTGTCCTTATTCGTCCAGATAGGCATCCTCACCAATCTGCTCACGAGCTCCGATCGTGAGTTTACGAAGGTCATAAAAAGAGCCATTGTAAATATTAAAATCGACCGTACCCTTGATGCCTGGAAGACGACCATTATCGGTATGCTGCCAGAATTTCCAGGGTCCCTCATACTCCACCTGCTCGACATAATAGTGAGCTATCCAATACGGATAACTATCAAATACCGAGTCACTTAGGTATTTTAACTTAAACTTATAATACGTATAGATTATAGGCTTTACCTTATAGTGTTTCTCCACAATATCCAGCCATTCTAAAACACTCGCCTTAAACTGCTCGTCAGTCTGGTTCTTGGGTTTGTGCTCCACGTCAAGTACCGGTGGAAGGTCACCATTCTCCAATCTCACATGGCGGATGAAATATTCCGCCTGAGCCTTTGCCGGAGAATGGACACTATAAAAATGATAGGCACCGCGAGTAAAGCCATACTCACGAGCCTGATGAAAGTTGTCGTAAAAATTCTCGTCAACGATACTGGCACCCTCCGTCGCTTTCATATAAATAAAGCGCACGGGATACTTGTCTATCTGGCCGTTGTCCTTCAGTTCCTGCCAGTCAATGGTACCCTGATGATGACTGATGTCAATACCATGAATCTCATATCCCTCGGGGTAATTGACATCACCGTAAAGGGCACGCCAACGGAATCCAAAGGGACCTACAAAAATGTAATAGAAGAAAAAGACATATAACGCGACGATTAAAGCACCGCCAATCCACCACGCCCAACCAGGCATACGTTGGATAAGACGCACTAAGAGTCCTGGCCGCTTGTGGCGGACAGGACTCGTCAGGCGTCGCTTTTGTTGCGGTTTACGCTTTGTCGGCATATTCAATTATTTTGCCTGCTCAAGAGCCAGCGTCTTTGTGGGCTGGTCGCATACCTCAGACGGTCCCCAATACTGGATAGGTCCGGGATATACATAGCAGGTCTCCTTGGCCCAACGGTCACGTTGTGCCGCAAAGCATTTGAAAGGCGCACCGTCAAGTTCTACGAGTGCCTTACGGATAACAGGCTTCATCTCACCATTACGCTTCTCCATGTTCATCATCATGGTAATGGGCACACCACCTGCGATCCACTTGTCGGCAGGAGCCGTAGTATTCTTCACGATAGCCATGTAACCTGTCTTACCATTAGCGATCAACTGGGCTGCAGAGGTACCAAGCGCATAGCAATAGTCGGCATCGAAATTAGAAGGTGCCGCACAACGTCCCTCATAGCCGAAGAAATGGTGCTGGGCAGAGAACTTACCAGCGTACTTACCTGCCTTCTTCATCTTCTCGAGCTTCTGTGCCACCATGGTAGAGAGCAGTTTCTCTGTCTCAATGAGTGATACCTGTACGTTTCCGTGAGGATCACGGTCGAGGGCAAGCTGACGAGCCACACCAACAGGCAGGCTGTTGAATACCGCAAGGTTCTCCTCGGTGAGATGACTCTTGGCGAAGTCAACCTGCTCATTACGGCTGATCTCCTTAGCCTCAGGCATAGCAAGTACGTCATTAAGCTGTGCGATCAATTTCTTGATGGCAGGAATGAACTCGATAACACCCTCTGGGATGATGACTGTACCAAAGTTATTTCCCTCGGCAGCACGTACGCATACGGCATTGGCGATATACGCCACGACATCGTCGAGACTCATAGACTTTGCCTCTATCTCCTCAGAGACAAGACAGATATTTGGCTGTGTCTGTAATGCACACTCCAGGGCGATATGAGAGGCTGAGCGACCCATCACCTTGATAAAGTGCCAGTATTTACGGGCAGAGTTACAGTCACGCTCGATATTACCGATGAGCTCTGAGTATGTCTTACAAGCGGTATCGAAACCGAAAGAGGTCTCAATCTGATCATTTTTCAGGTCGCCATCGATGGTTTTCGGGCAACCGATCACCTGTACGCCATAGTTCTTTGCGGCATAATACTCTGCGAGTACGCAGGCATTGGTATTTGAGTCGTCACCACCGATAATCACAATAGCCTTGATGTCGAGCTCACGGATAATCTCCAAACCCTTCTCAAACTGGTCTACCTTCTCCAGTTTCGTACGACCAGAGCCGATCATATCGAAACCACCGGTATTTCGATATTCGTCAATAATATCCTTGGTCAGCTCCATATAGTTATGGTCTACCAGACCACCAGGACCAAGGATGAAACCGTACAGACGGTTTTCGGGATTCAGCTTCTTAATCTGGTCGAAAAGACCGGTAATGACGTTGTGACCGCCAGGAGCCTGACCACCTGAAAGGATGATACCCACGTTCATCTTCTTCGTGTTTGCCTCGGTAGCAGGCTCGAACTCTACGATAGGCATACCATAGGTATTGGGGAACAGCTTCTTGATTTCTTCCTGATCACCAACACTCTGTGTTGCCTTACCTTCTTTGATTTTCACTGCGCCTTGAAGAGCCTTTGGCAATTTAGGCTGATAGGCTGCTCTTGCGTTCTGCAATGCACTCTTTTCCATAAATTCTTATTTAATTTAATAACGATAATACTCAATTGGCTGACAAAATTAATCAATTTCTGTAAGAAATAAGAAAGAATAAGTGCTATTTTCTGCTTTTTAATCTTTTTTATGTGATGAAATATGATGTAAGTCAAAATTTATCCGTATCTTTGGAGTTCAAAACAAATAACAATTTAAGGAGGACACTATTTATGGCAAACAAGAAAACATTGAAAAAACAAATCAACCTTATCTGTGAGGAACTCTTTGTAGACTTCGTAGCAGCATCGTTGTATGGAAACTCACCTAATCACCCTGAGGCAGAAACGATCCTGCTCTCTATCGCTAAAGTTCAAAAGAACTACATCAGCCGTATTTCCCATCCAGAACCGGGAATGCCCGCAAAACAATATTACAAGGACCTCAAGGAAAAGTTCAGTAAGGAAGTCATTGAGATTCTTGACCATATTAATAATCTGTAAGAAACATGTGGAAAAGATTTTGTAACTGGTTACTGTACAAACACATGGGGTGGACCGCCGAAGTGACGGAGGCTCACCCCGACAAGTATATTATCTGTCTGGCTCCCCACACCACCAACTGGGATTTTGTCCTCGGACAGCTTTATAACGGTGCCACAGGTCTTGACAGTAACTTCCTGATGAAGAAAGAATGGTTCTTCTGGCCCCTCGGTCCTATCTTCAAGCGGTTAGGCGGCATCCCCGTATGGCGCTCCAAGCATACGAGTATGACTGACAACCTGGCTGAGACGGCACGGCAGGCAAAGACCTTCCGGCTGTGTATCACCCCAGAGGGAACCCGCTCACCGAATCCCGACTGGAAGAAAGGTTTCTACTTTATCGCCCTCAAGGCGGAACTGCCTATCCTGCTCTATGGTATCGACTACGAGAAACGACTGATTGAATGTACAAAAACGATTATACCCAACGGTGACCTCGACCAGCAAATGCGAGAGATCAAACTATATTTCAGTAAGTTCAAGGGAAAGAAACCAGAGAACTTCGCATTAGGAGACATAGAATGAAAAGACTGACAATCATCATGATCCTGACTGCCGTGCTCTGTCCATATCATGGCTGGGCACAAAAGGAGAACACTACCGGCATCAAGGACAAATTAGAGAACTATTTCAAGAACTATAAGCCAGAGGGGGCACAGTTTTCAAGAGCTGCCCACCTGACCGACCTACAGATAGACGACGAGAGCGAGACGATCACCGTTACCGCCAACGATGCCTTTGCCGAACAGTCTTTCACCCCCCAGGTGGTAGAAAATATTTATAGTAAGATCAAACAACTACTGCCATCACCCTATGCCAGCTACTATCTGAAGGTGGAGACCCACCAGTATGAGATACAGGAACTGGTTCCTAACCGTCTGAAGAAGCACAAAGATGACAGTCGCTTATGGAGCACAGACTACCAAGGGGAACCGTGGGTGAGGAACGTGAACATACCCTATGATATCAAGGAAGGACTGCAGGGCAGGCATCTCTCGCTATGGGCAAGCCACGGACGATATTTCGACAACAAGACTGGACTGTGGAAATGGCAACGTCCCAAGCTCTTCGGAACGACAGAGGATCTCTTTACCCAAACCATCGTAGTACCTTACCTTATCCCGATGTTGGAGCATGCGGGAGCCGTCGTTTTCACCCCCCGGGAGCGTGTATGGCAGAAAGAGGAAGTCATTGTGGATAACGATGGCAATAAGCGTAACTATATCGAGGCGACATCCCATGGCAAATGGAGGACGACAGATGTTCCGGGTTTTGCCTGTCACGACTCTGCATACATCGACAACGAGAATCCTTTTGAGGCTGGTACCGCACGGATGGTGAAGACGACAAACAGCAAGAGCCGTTATTCTCTTGCCAGTTATCAGCCGGACTTCCCCAAGACAGGTCGTTATGCCGTATATGTAAGTTACCAGACCTTGGACAACAGCATTGATAATGCCGAATACACCATCTGGCACAAGGGTGAACGCACTGTCTTCCATGTCAACCAGAAGATGGGTGGAGGTACGTGGGTGTACCTCGGTACCTTTGAGTTTGACAAGGGATATAGTGAGTTCAACCGTGTGACACTGACTAACCAGAGCGACCGTAACGGTGTAGTGACCACGGATGCCGTGCGCTTCGGTGGCGGTATGGGTAACATCAAACGCGGTGAGACGGTCAGTGGACTGCCTCGTGCCATAGAGGGTGCCCGTTACTATGCACAGTGGGCTGGTATGCCTTATACGGTATATAGCGGCAGAGAGGGCACCGACGACTATGCTGACGATATCAATGTACGGTCAAATATGACCAACTATCTTGCCGGCGGTTCCCCATTTGTCCCCAATAGCGAAGGACTCGGCGTTCCTATCGAGCTGGCTCTGGCAGTACATAGTGATGCCGGTTTTGCCAAAGATGGTGAGGGACTGATTGGCAGCTTATCTGTTATCACCTCTAATTTCAATGATGGCAAGCTTAATGCGGGACTTTCCCGTCTGGCCTCCCGTGATTTTGCTGACGCGTTATTGACCAATGTCACCAATGAGCTTCAATATAAATACGGACGGTGGAACAGAAGGGAGCTTTATGACCGCAACTACTCCGAGAGTCGTGTCCCTGCCGTACCATGTGCTATTCTGGAGACCCTGTCACACCAGAACTTCCCTGACATGCGCTATGGACAGGACCCTAATTTCAAGTTTACCCTGGCACGTATCATCTACAAGACCATCCTGCGCTATGTCAGTGAACAACACAATTTGGCATGCACGGTCACCCCGTTAGCTCCTGATCATTTCCACATTGAACTATCAAAGAACAAGGCACACCTGTCATGGGAAGAGGTGAAAGACCCGCAAGAGCCGTCAGCCTCCCCTACTGGCTATATCATCTATACATCAGAGGGCGGTGCCGATTTCGACAATGGGGTACTCGTCAAAGGAAAGAGTCATGAGATAGAGTTAGAGTCCAACATCCTCTATCACTTCAAAGTAGCGGCTGTCAATAAAGGAGGAAGGAGTTTCCCGACAGAGGTCCTTTCCGCCTATTACACTCCTTCGGCAAAGAAGACCGTTATGATTGTCAATGGCTTCCATCGTCTGTCATCGCCAGCTGTCCTCAACAATAGTCGAGAACAAGGTTTCAACATGGATGACGACCCCGGTATCACCTACGGAGCAACAGCCGGCTGGGTGGGCATGCAACGTTGTTTCAACAGGGACCAGGCGGGTGGAGAGACCATGAATGACCTCGGATGGAGCAGTGAGGAGCTGGCTGGCATGTTCATTGCGGGGAATGATTTTAACTATGTCACTACCCACGCAAAGGCAATAGCATCTGCTAACGAATACAATATCGTCAGTGCCTCCAGCAAGGCGGTAGAGACCGGGAAGGTGAAACTGAAGGGCTATGACTTGGTTGACCTTGTATTAGGTCTGGAGCGTAATGACGGGCACAGTCTGGTTTACTATAAGTCTTTTGTTCCTGCCATGCGGAAAGTCCTGCAGAACTACACCCATAAGGGAGGAGCACTGTTGGTGAGTGGCGCCTATATCGGTACGGACATCGCTGGCTCGGAGGATGAGCAGTTTGTTGCTCAGACCTTGAAATGTACCTATGGCGGACAATACCGATCCGAGAGCGACCAGGTCAATGGCATGGGCACACAGATATATTATTATAATCGTCTCAACGAGGAGCATTATGCCGCTACCTCTGCTGACATCCTCCAACCTATGGCACCCGCGTTCACCGTCATGCAGTATGCGGATGGACAAGATGCGGCTGTCGCCTACAAAGGGAAAGATTACCGTTCTTTCGTGATGGGCTTTCCCTTCGAGTGTATCAAAGACGAACAGAAACAAAGATCTATCATGCGGGGTATATTAAATTTCTTATTAAAATAACTAAAAATCTAAGATTATGTACAAGATTCAAACCAATTCAAGCGGTACACGAAGTATCGAGATCAGCGACCAACATTTGGAAACCATTGAGAAGTATCAACTCTTCCGTGACCTGATTGACTCCAACGGCTATGTAGACGAGCAGGTCCTCGACAAACTGAAACTGAACATCCGCTCTATGCTGGAGTCAGACGCTGGTAAGGACAAGAACCTGCTGGACCTTTGCCTGGATGTGATCTATCACCAGAACATGAAGGCATACGGGCTGCAGCAACTCGTCCTGTTGTTTATCAACTGGAAGAACCGTGGTAATGGGAATCTCGGCATGACGACACGCGCCTTCCAGGGGACACCGTTTAATTAGTTGAAAGTTGAGAGTTGAAAGTTGAGAGTTGAGGGATGGAATATAGGCTGACGGATTTTCTACCTACGACTAAGAAGGAACTCGACCTCCGCGGATGGACGGAGGTCGATGTGATCCTGTTTAGTGGAGATGCCTATGTCGACCACCCCTCCTTCGGTGCCGCTGTTATCGGACGAGTACTGGAAGCTGCGGGCTATAAGGTGGCGATAGTACCACAGCCCGACTGGCATGGTGACTATCGTGACTTTAAGAAACTGGGACGCCCACGCCTGTTCTTCGGTATCTCACCAGGTTGCATGGACTCAATGGTCAACAAATACACAGCTAACCGCCGTCTGCGCTCCGAGGATGCCTATAGCCCTGACGGACGACATGACATGCGACCGGAATATCCCACCATCGTCTATAGCCGCATCCTGCGAGAGCTCTATCCTGACGTGCCCATCGTACTGGGAGGTATCGAGGCTTCCCTGCGCCGTCTGACCCATTATGACTACTGGCAGGACAGGTTACGTCCCTGTATCCTCTGTGATGCTCCTGCCGACATCATTACCTATGGCATGGGAGAGAAGACGACTTTGGAACTGGCTCGCCGACTGGATGAGGGACAACCTGTCAGTGCGTTACATGACTTGCCGCAGATCGTATACCTTGCCAACAAACAGGATATCCCGGGTGGAATCACGGAACAGGACATCGTTCTTCACTCTCATGAAGAATGTCTGCAGGACAAACGGAAACAAGCGGAGAACTTCCGACATATCGAGGAACAGTCGAACATGATTCATGCACAGCGACTGATACAACCCCTGGGAAGTCTGAAGGCAGAAGGCAGGTGTCTGACATCCGACAGCAGCCGTCAGCCATCATGTGTGGTCGTTAACCCACCCTATCCTCCTATGACGACAGCGGAGCTGGATGCTTCCTTCGACCTGCCCTATACCCGTCAGCCACATCCGAAATACAAGGGTAAGCGTATTCCTGCCTACGAGATGATCAAACACAGCGTCAATATCCACCGTGGATGCTTTGGCGGTTGTGCATTCTGTACCATCTCTGCCCATCAGGGTAAGTTTATCGCCTGCCGCTCGAAAGAGAGTATTCTCAAAGAGGTCCGACAGGTCGTACAGATGCCCGACTTCAAAGGCTACCTCTCCGACCTCGGTGGTCCCTCCGCGAATATGTATGGCATGAAAGGGCGTAATATCAAGGCATGTGAGAAATGCAAGCGTCCCAGTTGTGTTCATCCACAGATATGTCCTAACCTCGACACCAACCATTCGGCACTACTGGATATCTACCGTGCCGTGGATGCCGTACCCGGTGTGAAGAAGAGTTTCATCGGCAGTGGTGTGCGCTACGACCTCATCCTGCACCACAGCAAGGACGAGGCAAGCAACCAAGCCGCCAAGGAGTATGCCCATGAGTTGATCACCCGTCATGTGAGCGGACGCTTAAAGGTAGCGCCAGAGCATACCAGCGATAAGGTGTTGCAGTTGATGCGGAAACCGTCGTTCCAACAGTTCTACGACTTCAAGCGTATCTTCGACCGTATCAACAAAGAGGAGCACCTCAACCAGCAGATCATCCCCTACTTCATCTCCAGTCACCCTGGCTGCACAGAACAGGACATGGCACAACTGGCGGAGATTACCAAACAGTTGAACTTCCATTTGGAACAGGTTCAGGACTTCACGCCGACACCCATGACGGTGTCCACAGAGACATGGTATACGGGCTATGACCCCTATACGTTAGAGAAGGTGTACAGTGCCCACAGCCAAAAGGAGAAACTCGCCCAGCGACAGTATTTCTTCTGGTACAAGGAAACGGACAATAGCCAACGGGCAACAGACAGCAGACAGCATACATCAGACAGCAAGCATCATGACTATCATCGAGCAAAGCCTTATCGCGAAGAACCCGCAAAAGAAAAGCGAGGACGGCATCGTCGTCACCCCTGACTTTATCGCCGTCATCGACGGGTCGACCTCGAAGACAGACTATCGCCATAGCATCTTCCGCAGTAACGGACGACAGGCGATGTGGCTGGTCAGCCGTTACCTGCGTCATGCCCCCAGACAGATGACCTGTCATGAGTTCCTGCGCGGGGTCACTGCCTATATCCGCAAACATTACAAGAAGTCACGCCTGCAACGACTTGTCGAGCATCCTGAGGAACGATTGACCTGCTCCGCCGTCATCTACAGCCGCCTGCAGCGACAGATATGGATGATTGGCGACTGCCAGTGTCTGATTGACGGACAATACTTTGACAACCCCAAGCCCGAAGAGGCTGTCTATGCCGCCAAACGAGCCCAGTATGCCAGACAGCTGCTGGCGGAAGGGGTCACACAGGAAGAGTTACTGACCCACGACACGGCACGTGACTATATCCTCCAGGATATCGTCGACAGCATGAAACGACAGAACGTCACTTTCTCCGTGATTGACGGTTTCCCTATTGCAGAGCAACACGTACCCGTCTTCACCCTCGACTTCCAGCCCCATGAGCTTGTCTTTGCCACCGACGGTTATCCCTTCCTGTGCCCCACCCTTGCTGAGAGTGAGCGACGACTTGACGAACAGCGACAGAACGACCCGCTGAACATCAACACCTTTCTTGCCAGCAAGGCGTTTATGAAGGGGCAGGATTCCTTTGATGACAGGACCTATGTAAGATTTAAAGTATAAAATTTGGCTATCTCCCAATTTTTGTTTAATTTTGCACCCGATTTGATGGTCTGGTAGCTCAGCTGGATAGAGCAACAGCCTTCTAAGCTGTGGGTCTCGGGTTCGAATCCCGACCGGATCACAAAGATAAAAGTGTCTGGAATCATGAAAGCTTGCTTTCAATGTTCCAGGCATTTTTAGATTTGAGCGATGGCTTGCGCCAGCGCATAGGGATATTCAATCCCGACCGGATCACGAAAGGGATAGGCAAATGCCAATCCCTTTTTAAATACAAAGATAAAAGTCCCTGCCAGGCATGATGCCTGGCAGGGACTTTTTGGTAGAACCTATATGATTAGTCGAGGTTTAGGCTCTTCTTGATAGCGGCGACCTTCTCCATAGCGGCATTGGTGCAACGCTCGTAGCACCCGGCGCACTTGAAGGAAGGATCCTTGATCTCACAGTAGAATTTGATCTTCGGCTCCGTACCGGAAGGACGGACACTGATCTTCGTGCCATCCTCGCAGAACCACTGCAGCACGTTAGACGTAGCTGGCATGTCAATCTTAGAGGTCGTGCCGTCGGCATTCTTCTGCTCCAGAGAACGGAAGTCCTTCCATACACAAACCTTAGAGCCACCCAGTTCCGTGGGAGGATTCTTACGGAAGTCCTCCATCATCTGCTTGATCTCGTCGGCGCCACTCTTACCCGGCTTCACCACGTTGATCGTCGTCTCCTTCGAGAAGCCATACTCAGCGTAGATGTCCATCAGCAGGTCGTAGAGCGTCTTGCCCTGATCCTTTGCCCAGGCGGCAATCTCACAGATCAGACAGATAGAGGCAGGAGCGTCCTTGTCACGAACCTTGTCGAAGGGCAGGAAGCCGAAGCTCTCCTCACCGCCGCCAATATACTTTTTCTTACCCTCGTTGACACGGATGCGGTATGCGATCCACTTAAAGCCCGTGAACTCGTCGAAGAGCTCCACATTATTCTTCTTGGCAATCTGTGCGATAACCTCAGAGGTCACGATGGTCTTCACGAGGAACTCGTTACCCTTCATCAGACCCAGCTTCTTACGGTTGGTGATGATATACCAGCAGAACATCATAGCCGTCTGGTTACCATTGATGATCTCCCACTCACCCTTCGGGTTACGAACGACGATAGCGAGGCGGTCGGCGTCAGGGTCAGAGGCTATCACGAGGTCCGCATTCAGACGGGTACCGAGTTTCATACCCAGTGTCATCGCCTCAGCGTTCTCCGGGTTCGGAGAGACCACTGTTGGGAAGTTACCATCCACCACCATCTGCTCTGGGACGACATGGATATTCTGGAAGCCCCATGAGCGCAGTGCCATAGGAACGATATGACGACCAGTGCCGTGCATAGCGGAATAGACGATATTCAGGTCTTTCTGACGGTTGATGACCTCCTGGTCGATCAATGCCTCATGGACAGCCTGGATATAATCCCAGTCCATCTCACCACCGATGATCTCGATGAGTTCCTTGTTACCCTCGAATTTCACGTCATTGATGGTCACCTTGTTCACCTCGTCGATGATACCCGTGTCATGCGGAGACAACACCTGTGCGCCATCATCCCAGTAAGCCTTGTAGCCGTTATACTCACGAGGGTTATGAGAGGCGGTGACGTTCACACCAGCCTGGGCACCCAGCTCACGGATGGCGAAGGAGATCTCCGGTGTAGGACGAAGGCTCTCGAAGAGATATACCTTGATGCCGTTCGCTGAGAAGATGTCTGCGACAGTCTCTGCGAACATACGTCCGTTATTGCGGCAGTCATGCCCTACGACTACAGAGCATTTCTTGCCGGGGAATGCCTTCAGGATATAGTTGGCGAAACCCTGTGTCGCCATACCCACGATATACTTGTTCATACGATTCGTACCGGCGCCCATGATACCACGGAGTCCACCCGTACCGAATTCCAGGTTCTGATAGAAAGCATCAATTAGCGCGGTCTTGTCGGGGTTATCCAACATCGCCTGTACTTCCTTACGTGTCTCTTCGTCAAAGGCTGGAGAGAGCCATTCTTTCGCCCGTGCCTCACACTGGGCAATAAGTTCGTTATTTTCCATAATACTTAAATTTGTTTTAGATATGTTCGTATATTAGTCTACAAAGATAAGAAAAAAATCGAAAACAAATACGACCTGTGTATTTATTTTCGATTTTTTAGCATTAGAG
>Ga0326512_10001504_pt1 | contig 17817 bp, 20 predicted proteins | sample 1_2617_0518_D_FD_203652 | JGI IMG/M metagenome (GOLD analysis project Ga0326512, IMG submission 203652) | Bovine rumen microbial communities from UC Davis, California, United States - 1_2617_0518 | ecosystem: Host-associated > Mammals > Digestive system > Stomach > Rumen | place: USA... | reverse complement strand
AGGTAATAGGAGAAACAATAAATGGGCATTTACTACAGAGTGGTTAGCTATTCGTCACCCTTCCAGTGTACCCCAGTCTGTGTGGATGAAACAGCACGGAGAATTATATTAAATTATATAAAAGGAGTCTTTGTATGAAATTAACCATTAATGAGCAATTTCAAGACGTAATGAATTTAAAATTTGTAGATTCTGTTTCGGATGCTTACAAATCAGAAACATACGGAACTATATATGCCTATTTAGGTAATGAAGTAGTAGGATACTTGGAATATACATTAGAGGACACGAACAAAATTTTTTATATTAGGATGATTGAAACTCGGCCTGAATATAGAGGAAAGGGAATTGCTACAGACCTATGTAGATATGTTAAAAATAATTATTCTGAATACGAACCTGATTTTGGACAAACTACCGCAGAAGGAGAAAAACTTAGAAAAAGAGTAACTAAGACAATCCCAAATAATTTTTATAAGCACATAAAATCTATTATTGATAAGATGAAGGTTGAACTCGCAGACATCGAAACAAAACTGGACAATTTGTACAATAAAGAAGATACCCTGGAATTACAAGACGCTGTTAATGAATTAGGAAATAAATGGCAAAATTTGTACGATAAAATATGGAATTTTGAACAGAAGTTACAAAAAATAAAACCGTCCACAACTATTTGGACAATTTAAAATCTTTAAATTTATATGATTTATAATAAAAAACTGAGGAATTTATAAAAATCCTCCTTACTTTAATTAGTAAGGAGGATTTTTTATTATGCTTGATTTAAATAATATTTCTAACATAACAAAAGAACAATTTGAACAACTAAATTCGGAAGAAAAGAAATTAGTTTTAACTATTTTAGAGGAACTTAGTAAGTATGGTAAATCAGAAACATTAGATGATCTATGGTATCAAGATTATAATGAAATACCTGTATCCATAGATGAATTTATATGCAATCCATACTATCTGGGTAAATCTACACGTAATGGTACTTCTATTTACCCATATTGGAGAACTAAATACAGGGAAGTATTTGATAATTCTTTAGGGTATGAAGAAGTTATATTAACAGGTGCTATTGGTGTAGGTAAGACAAGAACTGCTGTTGTATGTTTAGCATATATGTTATACAGAATTATGTGTCTTAAAAACCCTCAGGAATATTTTAAATTCAATGAAGGTGATAAAATCACTATATTCTTCCTTAATATTAACTTACGCTTGGCAGAAGGTGTAGGTTATATGACCTTACATGAGTATTTACTTAATAGTCCATGGTTTATGGAAAGAGGTACATCCACAGGTAGAACAAAAGTATTATATGTTCCTCCACATAATATAGGTATTACATTTGGTTCTAAATCAGATCATGCATTAGGTCAGCAGGTTTACTGTTTACATGGAGATACAGAAATATTAACAACTGATGGAATTTATAAAATACAAGATTTAGAAAACAAACAATTTAAAGTGTATACATATAATATAGATAACAATATTATAGAAATTAGTAATACTACAACCGCTATTAATACTACCACAACAAATGATTATTATGAAATTGAATTAGAAAATGGTTCTATTGTAAAGTGTACCGGTAATCATTTATGGTTACTTAAAAACGGCACTTATAAACGAACAGATGAACTTACTGTGGAAGACGAATTAGAAGAAATTAATTCAGATGTACTCGTTTAATATGTGGCATTAAATCTATATATTTCTTAACAATTTTTCCATTACATATATTAACAACTGTACTATACGTAATTTCAGGATAACCAATAGTTCTTAAATAACGGGTTAACAATCCAGATGTAGCAAATTCCAAATCTTTGTAATACCATAAATCATGTCTGCGCGATTTAGCTATGTTACTATGAATATCCTTTGATTTACCTAATACATATCCTTGTTTTATATAATCTTCTTTTAAATTTTCATTTATTTTAATAGTGGTATTATCTTTATACATATAAATCATATTAGGTAATCTGCCTAATACATATGTACTATCAACATCTAATAATTTTTTAAATTCTTCATCTACTACTAAATGTTCACTAATTCCGTTATTTACTCAATACGCTTTACCTTTTCTTTCATTGGTAGCATATTTAATATCACTCATTTGTTTACAGAATTGTGGTGTTACTAATTTTTTATGCTGTTCTGACATTCGTTGTTTAGCCTGTTCAGTGTGCTTCATACCTTTAAATGAATTTAATCCTCCAGGTGCTACATTATAAAACTTTGTACTTTTCGATGCGTTGTAATAACTAATCCAATATTTTTCACGTTCATCTAATTCTTCTTGTGTGGAACACCATTCTATTAATTCTACAGAAAAATTATTACGATGATATAGAGTTAGGTCGGGTCTTAATAAATCTCCAGAACCTTTATAAGTGTCATTAAATTCTGTAGCTTTATGTTGTCCTATATATTTCATGCCATTAATATTGTTAGTGGTCATATAAATATATCCGAATTTTTCTTTATTGTTCATAATAATAAACCCCTTTAATATAATAATAAGTACAATTACTGTATTTATATTATACAACATAATAAATAAAAAGTCAACCATTATCTTATAATTTACGGAGGTTTTAATGAAAATTAAAAAAATTACACACATCATAACTGAAAAACCTATAAAATTTTATGATGTTATAAATGTGTGTCCAAATCATAATTATTTTGTTTTGTGTAAAAGTAACAAATGTGATGTACCTAAATATAGTATAATTGTGAATCATAACTGTGCGTTCATGGATGAGGTAGATTTCACTAAAGGTGGAATTAAAGGCGGAGATGTTATGAATGCCCAAAATGGTATTATGCAAGCCTATACTACTATTAAAGAACGTATTAATTCCCGTTTTATTAAAAATGGTGTTCAATACGGTAGATTATTCTTAGTATCTTCTAAAAAATCCGAACATGACTTTATAGAAGCTTATGTTAGAAAAATGAAAGCTGAAGGACAGGACGAAAAGATGCTTATTGTGGATGAACCACAGTGGGTAATTAAACCCGAAGGTACATTCAGCAAAGAAACATTTCCTGTAGCTGTAGGTAATAGATCCTTAAAATCTCGTGTACTAAAGGAAGATTTATCGGAAGAAGAACGTAAAGCATTAGTTAAACAAGGTTATGAAATATTAGATGTACCCGTTAGTTTAAAGCAGAGTTTTGTTATTGATGTTAATACAGCATTAATGAACTTAGCTGGACGTTCTGTTGTGGGTGCCGTTAGTTTCTTTAATTTTGATATGTTCTCTAAATGTTACATACAAGATTATCACAATCCATTTACTACAGATATCTTAACTATAGGATTAAACGATGATTTACAAATAGCAAATTTTTTTGAAATAAACGATATTCCTCCTGCTATAAGAGCTATGCCACAATTTATACACATAGATGCTTCCTTAACAGGAGACAAAACAGGTATATCTTCTGTGGGTTGTTCTGGCCTAAAGGAAACTGTGCAATATAGTGGTGCCCAAGAAATATATAGTCAAGAATTAACATATAAACATATATTCTCTGTAGATATACAAGCTCCACAAGGTACAGAAATATCATTTGAAAAAACACGACAATTTATATATTTTCTAAAAGCCTCTGGATTTAATATACGTGCCGTGTCTTTGGACGGATTCCAATCTGCCGATATGAAACAAATGTTATTAGCTCAGGGATACGATGCTTCTATTGTTTCTTTGGATAAAACACCTCAAGGTTATTTAGCATTACGTTCTGCCATGAATGATGGTAGAATAGGATTAATACAAATTGACTTATTAGAAACAGAGTTAATACAGTTACAAAGAGATGTACAAACAGGAAAAATAGATCACCCAGTTGATGGTTGCTTTACCGGAGAAACATTAATACATTTATCCAATAATACATATGTACCCATACGAGAATTAGTGGGTAAAACAGATATTTATACATATGGAATAACTAAAAATATTGTAAAACCCGTAAAGATAAAAAAAATATGGGTTACAAAATATGTAAATACGTTAATTAGTATTACATTAAATAATAGTGTATCTGTTAGGTGCACAGTTAATCATAAATTCCTACGTGAGGATAACCAGTATGTAGAAGCATATAGATTACACAGTGGAGATTTATTAGCTGGGTATAATGAAACACTTATAATAACAGATATAAGAATAGTTAAATTGGATCAGTCTATTCCTGTATATGATATGGAAGTACCCGAAACTAATAATTTCTTATTAGGTGCAGGTGTATTTGTTCATAATAGTAAGGATATGGCAGATAGTTTAGCAGGTGCTTTATGGAATGCTACATTACACAAACAGAGTTTAATAGATGGTTTACAACTATTAGAAAGTGCTGTGGATGTAAACGATTTAGTAGATCCTCGACAGGAATTACTAAATGACTTACAAACAAGTATGGTTAGTAATAGAAATTCCACACAGACAACTGCTCAATCTAAATTGGACGAACTGTTATACGGATTTGAAAATTCTGATATTATTGGATGGTAAGGAGGATTACCTTGGGATTTATACAAAATTTATTTGAAGACAAATTAAAAATAAAGTTTGTTAAGAATAATAATGAATTTACAGGTGTTCCTATTACATCTGATAAAGAGGATATTACATATAAACAGATAAATGATATTGGTAGTAGTAGTTTACTGGATGGAGAAGCTATTGCTACATTTCGTCGTTTATCTTCCAATAGGCAAGAAAAATATACTTCATATGAAAATATGTTAACGGATGCCACTATTGCTGCAGCAATGGAAATGTACGCAGATGATGCCACACAATATGATCCTAAAAAAGGAAAAATTGTATGGGTAGAAGCAACTGACCCGGATATTGCTAAAGCAGCTAATAGATTAATTGATGTATTACAAATTAATGAGAAGGCATGGAAACATATTTACTCTCTTTGTACATACGGAGATTTATATTTACGTATATACAGAGAAGGTGATACCGCAGATTATGAAGATATTTTAAATGTTCAGCCTGGAGTTATTAGAACTAAAGTACAGGACACATCACGTCCAATGGAAGAATACATTGAGTATGTAGAGGATCCTTCCACTATATATGATTTACAGATTAAAGATAAAACTTCTGGATTTGTAAGAATGCATACTACTACTAACACACAAAATGCTAATAGTTACATTCATAATACTATAGGAGTACATCAAGTAAGTATAAATAATGTGGATTTCTATGATAGAAGAAGTTTTGTTCATATAAGTTTAGCGGAGTCCATTAGTAGAACTCCGGAATACTTAGCTATAAGTGACCCGGAAAATAATAGCACTACTGTATATAAAGTAAAGTCTGGAAAATCTATATTAGCGGATGCCTATGAAGCTGCACAAACTGTTAAACTATTGGAAGATAGTATGTTATTAAGTAGATTAACAAAATCGGCTTTAATACGATTACTTCAAATAGAAGTTGGGGATATGCCTAAACCGGAAGTGGAAAATCTATTACGTCGTGTTAAAAACATGATAGAGCAAAAAATAGCACTAAATAAGAATAACGGCGAAGCACGTTCTTATAATTCTCCAGGTCCTATGGAAAATATTATATATTTTCCAACTAAAGAGGGTAAAGGTGCTATTACCTTAAATAATTTAGGTGGAGACGTTAATGTTAAAGATATAGCAGACATTGAATATTTTAACAATAAATTATTATCTGCTTTAAAAACTCCTAAACAGTTTTTAAATTATGATTCTCCAGAAGGTTTAGGTAACGGTACTTCACTTACTAAAATAAGTTCTCGTTACGCACATACTATTATGAGAATACAAAGTGCTTATAAAGCAGGTATTACAACACTATTAAATTTATTCTTTTTAGATAAAGGTTTAGAATATATTAATAAATTTACAGTAAAAATGGTTTCTCCCGCTACTATAGAGGATATAGAGCGAGACGAACAGATGTCGAATCGTATTAATCAGGTAAGTGACATACTTAATTTAATTTCGGAAGTAGTAGACGATCAGGGTAAGATAGATACTTTAGTTCATTTACTTAGTGAATACCTAAACCTTTCTGAAATAGCTGGTATTATACAAGATCATAATATATTAGAATCTACAGGTTCTGATGATATTGAATTTGATGATATTGGTGGTGGTCGAGGAGATACATATAATAATTTTGGATCTCCTTCAGATGACTTCGATAGGAATGATAATTTTAGTGTTAGCGAACCAGATATGGATGTATCTCCGGAACCTGAAATTAGTCCAGAACCTGATGTAACACCCGAAACATAAGACGATTTATAATTGGAGGATTTTAAATCAATGCTTATAAATAGACATGATTGTTACAATATTCTATTTGAATTACAATCACAGGGGCAGGATGTTCAATCTGATATAAAAGAATTTATACACAACAAAAATTATATTCCAAAATGTGTTGTTACATACTTGAAGGAAAATAATTATGTGGTTATTGAATTTTACAACAGATTGAATAATAAGGCCCATAAGATAATTAAAGAAGTACTTAGTTGTGATAATAAACCTGTTTCTACATATATAAAAATAGCTACAAGTATTATTACTCAAGCCACTATTACATTGGAACATATGGATAAGGATGACATAGAATTACAGAATACACTTATTGAGAATTTACATTTGTCTGAATTATCCACTGCTTTAAATTTATATTTCAGTACAGGTAATTTTACAAACCTTGTAAACACAATTAAGGAAACACAACAAGATATAAAATGTATACTAGATAATTAAATTATTCTATATACATTTATATAATATAAATTTCTTACTCAGTTAGGGGTGATATAAATTGGCTGTATTAATAGAAACAAGGCTTAATGCATTAAAACTAAATGAAGATGCTAAACCTCGGAAAGGCTGTTTAGGAAGACTGGAAGGAATATGTGCAGATTTTAGAAATCCTACCCGAAATGGTAGATTATATCCTTTGCAGTTATGGAAAAATGTTTTTAATGATCCTATATTTAAAGAATCATTAGAATCAAAAACACTATTAGGTGAATTAGACCATCCTGAGGACAGACTTGAAGTATTAGCAGGAGAAGCTTGTATAGTAATGACTGATTATCGTATAGACGAGGATGAAGGAGTTGTATATGCAGGTTTTGATATATTAGATACTCCAAGAGGTAAGATACTTAAAACACTTTTAGACTATGGGTGTGTAATGGGTGTTTCAAGTAGAGGTCAAGGTGATATATCTAATACATCCGATGGAGAAGTAGTTGATGCTGATACATATGATTTTGCTTGTTTTGATGTGGTAACAACACCAGCAGTAGAAAAGGCAAGACAAAATGTAGTAGAATCTGTTAAAAAGACAAAATGTTTTGTGGAGTCCATTAAACAACAGATTTCAGAAGCAGAAACTATAGGAGATTTAAACGCTATTAAGCGTGTTGTAAATCTTACACAATCAGCTGAATCAGATTCATTACTTGAATCTATTCAAAATAAATGTGATTCTATTAAAGAGGGTAAAACTATTACATCTAACAGTAACGAATTACACAATACAGAAATAGTGGAAAATGTAACAAAAGTAGATAGTACACAAACTACTAATAATCAGTCCGCTAAAACTATTAGGGAGCAAAAGGAATTATTTAGTTGTTTAAATGATATGCGTAAACAAATATCTGCTTATAAACACAGAGAATCCAGACTATTAAAAGTTATTGAAAGTAAGGACTTACAAATAACTAAATTAGAATCATGTAAAGAGCAATTAACAAGTTCTAAATATGTTAACGGTAAATTACAAAGACAAGTGGAACGTTTACAGAATTATTCTAATAAACAAGCCACAATGTTTAAAGAATCCGTTAACACAAAAAAGAAACAGTTATCTGATTTAAATAATGTGTTAACAGATACAACTGCTGAATTAGATAATACAAATAATAGGTTATCTCGTATAACTGAAAAGTATAATAATGCTACAAAAAGTATTAATACTTTACAGCAGGAACTATACTCAAAAGATTCACATATTAAGAAACTTGATAATGTTGTTAGAACTAAAGATGATAAAATTAACAGTTTACAGGAATCAGTTAAATCCTATAAACATAAAATAAGTACTAACGAAAATACTATTGCTCAATTAAATAATGAAATACAAACATTAAATGAAAAATTACAGACATTGGTTACGGATATGAATATATCTGAACAAGAATCTACAAAAACTGCCGGTCAAATGGAGTTAGAGATTAACCAATATACTGAATTAGTGGATTCGCTTCACAATCAAGTTAATACATTGAAATCCGAGTTAAATGAATCTTCTACAAATAGAAAGAAACTTGAAAATAGAATAAATAAACTTAATGAACAATTAAGTATGTATCAACAAAATTATGTTAATACTAAATCCAGACAATTTGGTATTGACGCAGATTCAGTTAAAAAATTCGTGAATGCTGATACAACTGTTTCTCAAGTTAATAAAATAGTAGAAGAACTTCAACAAACAAAGGATAGATATGCTAAACTACCAATTAGTGAAAGTGTTCCTAAAGGAGTAACACTTAAATCTTCTGATATAACAACTACTGTGGAAGACGACGAATCCGCAAGACTTACAAGATTTGTAGAGCAGGTAACCAATGCTCATAAATAATATTTAATAAGTTTATAATGAAAGGAAGATACTAATTATGGCTAAAACAATTAGCGCAGAGGCTATTCTGAATACTCCTCAGAATCAGTTAAACCTTAAGAAATACGCTGAGCGTATTAAGATTGCAGAAAGTGTTCAAAAGAAGAGTGGTAAGTCATTTGGCTTTGAGCAGAAGGTTGCACTTGCTACTATGCTTGAAAACACAAGAAAGATTATGGAAGCTGCTGGTCAAGGTGCTACAAACAGTTCTAACATTCCTTCAAAGACATTCTTTATGGATATGGTAACAGCTGTTGTTCCTAACCTTATTGCTTCTGATATTGTATCAACACAGGCTATGGAGTCTAAGGCTTCTATCGTTTCTTATTTACGTTACCTTTATGGTACTGATAAGGGTGCTACTGTAGCAGGTACAATGTTTAACAACTCACTTTACACAGGTAAGTCTGATCCTAATTACTCTTCACGTTTAATCGTTGATGAGCAGGTAGTAGACGGTGTAAACTTTGAGTATTCACCAATCCTTCCTGGTACTATAGTAATTACACTTCCAGACAATACAACTGTTATTGATAACGGAACAGGTAACTTAGTAGATCCTTCAACAAGTGCTCAGGTTGGTACTATTAATTATGCTACAGGTGCTTTCACTTGTGCTACAGCAGCTGAAGGTACTACAGCAAGATATGAATACAACAATGAACAGGTTCCAGACCTTAAAGTTCCTGAAATCACACTTACACTTGCACAGATTCCAATCTATGCTAAGAGTAGAAAACTTGCTGCTTACTGGGGCTTTGATGCAGCTTATGATCTGAAGCAGCAGTATGGTGAAGACATTACAGAAATCATGGCTACACAGGCTGCAGCTGAAATTAGCTATAAAGAACTTGTAGCATAACAAAGTGATTTGTTATGAAAACCTCGTGAACTGCTGGAAAGCCTTATTAGAAGTCGTATCGCTAATATGGTAATCAGCATCGAAGTCTTAATTAATTACATCATCCGAAAGGAAAAACAATGTTTGGTTATATTTACATTACCACTAATAAAATAAATGGTAAACAGTATATAGGACAACATAAAGCTTCCAAGTTCGAAGGTAATAAATATTTGGGTTCGGGTAAAATATTACATTTAGCAATTGAAAAATATGGCGAAGAAAATTTTGAAGTTCAATTAATTTGCGAATGTGAGTCAAGAGAAGAGCTTGATGCTAAAGAAGAATATTACATAGAAGAGTATAATGCACAAGCAGATCCCAAATTTTATAATATTAGACGTGGTGGTGAACGTGGTCCGGGTGGCCCAATGTTTAAAGGACATAAACATACAGTTGAAACCAAACAAAAGATGAGTAATGACCGAAAAGGTTCGGGTAATTCAAATTATGGTAATCATTGGCACCAATCAGATGAACTAAGAGCTTTACATAGTAAGTTATCTTCCGGTGAAGGTAATGGTATGTGGGGTAAAAAACATTCTGAAAAGGCTAAACAACTAATAGGTGCTAAGAATCGTGAAAAACTCAAAGGACGAAAGTTAATAAGTAAAGACGGTGTACGAAAGTTTGTACATCCAGAAGAATTACCTGAATATTTAAATAATGGTTGGAATATGAGTGCTACTGATTGGCATAGAAAGAGATGTAATAATTAAGAAACGTTCAGAGACTATCGAAAGCTATATAACTGCATTTGTAGAAATACATAAAAACATATATTGTTGGCAGTTTGAAATAACCAAGTGAGTAGAGTACAGCCAAATCGTGGTTAGTAATAAGGCGATATTAACCTTATGTAAATCTATTAAATGGAAGTGCGAGGGTTCTGTATATAATGGTAACAGTTATAACAGAACATGATATAGTCCGAACTTAGGTGAAATATATAAGCCTAAGAGATATGTTAAAACGTACATATCGTAACATAATGGAGATTGATACGGAAATTGTGAATGATCTTGTAAGACTTGCAGGTGCTGGTGCAGAGCTTTCATGGAGTAAGATTCCTCCTACAGGTGTAAACATTATTGATCACTATGATAGTTTTTGGGTTAAACTTACAGAAGGTTCTAAGATTGTATTCCAGGAAACTCAAAGAGTTCAGCCTAACTTCATTGTATGTGGTACTAATGTTGCTGCTGTTATTGAAGTTATGAGACAGTTTGATGGTACAGGTGGTACAGACGGTGTAGGTCCTCACTTTATTGGTACATTAGGCGGCAAGTACAAGGTATATGTAGTTCCACTAATGCAAGAGGATACATTTGTAATGGGTTATAAAGGATCTAACTTCCTTGAAACTGGATTAACTAAAGAAGTTGCAATGGCAGCGTAAATAGTCCAGTATAAACTCTGTGAATTGCTGGAAAACCTTACGGAAACTAATAATAACGTAAGACAATCAGCAGCCAAGTTCTAAAAGGTATGTTCAATTGACTTTTATGTATATTTATGTTATAATTACATTATAATAACAATTAAATATGAAAGGAAACTGAACTATATATGGATATATTTATTTAACTGAAAACTTAATTAATCATAAAAAATACATTGGTAAAAAATCGTCTAAAAAATTTTTGGGTACTAAATATTTGGGTTCTGGAAAAATACTTACGCAGGCAGTAAATAAATATGGTAAAGAAAATTTTACTGTAACTATGTTGGACACTGCAGAAAATTTAGAGGAACTTAATCAAAAGGAAATATATTATATTAGTAAGTACAATGCCCAAGAAGATACAAACTTTTATAATATATCAAAAGGTGGATTAGATGGAGGTCCATTATTTAAAGGACATAAACATACAGATGAAACTAAACAGAAAATATCTAATAAGGTTAAAGGTACCAAAAACGGTTTTTATGGTAAACATCATTCAGAAGAATGTAAGAAGATTATGTCCGAAAAACGTAAACAGAGAATTACTTCAGACGAAACAAGATTAAAAATGTCGGAAGCTCGTAAAGGTATTAAGTTTACGGAGGACCATAAACGTAAAATAAGTGAGGCCCAGAGGGGTGAAAAAAGTAACAACTGGGGCAAAACACTTTCCAATGAAGTTAAACAAAAAATATCCAATACAGTTCATAATCAAATATGGTTAAACAATGGTATACATTGTATAAGAGTTCCAAAAGAGGATCTTGAACATTATTTAAATAATGGTTATGTGAAAGGTAGATTACCTTTTAGAAAAGGTTCAACGACTATCGAAAGCAAATCTGATAATAGAAATATTACAGAGGACAAGTGAGTAGAGTACAGCCAAGTGGTTAGCCGTAAAATGATATTAGTTTTGCATAAGTCTATTAAATGGAAGTGCAGAGATTTTAATAATTGGTAATAGATTATTAAAATATGATATAGTCTGAACATTATGGTAACATAGTGAAATATAACGAAAACGGTTATATTGTAACAAATAATTAAATATACAATATGTATAATAATTACAATTGATATTTACGCTCCGTATATGCCGATCCTCAGTACAGATTTACTAATGCCTGCTGACTTCAAAGGACAGCAAGGTTATGCTACTTCTTATGGTAAGAAGATGGTTAATAGTAAGATGTATATCAGAGGTAAGATTGTTGGTTAATCTTAACTAATTTATATGATGTAGTTCCTAATAATTAATTTTATTAGGAACTACATAACAATTATATTAAATATAAAAAACTTTTTGAAAGGATGAAATAATATGGCAACTATTACAATTACTAATGTATTAACAAAAGTAATTTCTGATGCTACTGGTGTAGAAGCTGTTATCAGTCCTACTGGTATTACTAAGCCTTGCACTCCTATTCAGGAATACGTTGGAGATATGGCAACTATTGTTGATGGTACTCTTTTAATTCCTGCTTATAATAAAGTTCAGATGCTTTCTATTCCTTCTGGTGCTAAGACAACTTTTGAAGTAACTGATCCCAGGGAGATTAACTACTGGGAAAATATTAAGGTTGACGGTGCAAAAGTAGAAGTTGAAAGCGGTAACATTGCTTTAGTAGAAGAGTATGCATATACAACAGTAACATTTACAGGTGAGGGTACTAAGGAATCTCCTTATGTTCCAGCATTTGCTGCTGATACATTCTATAAGTTAGAAGGTAAAGAGTATGTAGCACTTTCTACTGAACCCGATGATTGGGGTACTGCTGCTAACAAGTACTTCACAAGAAAGGCTAATACATTACCTACAAATAATGTATGATAACAATGCATATAAAATAGTTTAACTATTTTATTATAGTGGATGTAATAAGGTGGAGTCATCCTCCGCTCCACCTTATGAACCACTTATTTAAATATTGAAGGAGAAAATTATTTATGAAGTTTTTAATAAGAAATACCACTAATGAAGATAGATTTATTACAAGATTTGGTGGCATAAGAATATGTATTCCTGCTAAAGATTTTATTGAGTTTGATAGTGATAACTCCATGGAATGTAACTACTGGCAAACTATTAAAAACGTTACAGGATTAGACGTTGTAACAGATATAAGCAGAATTCGTTTATATAACAAACTTAAACAAGCCGGAAAATATAATGTTACTAATACATCTAATACCACTACTATTAATAATGCTACCGTGGATGTAATAACACCTGCAGAACAGGTAGACGATAATAATAGTATACAGGTAGACGTAATAGATAATCCTAATGTAAGTAGTAATAGTGTTACTGAAATTTCAGAACCAGAGGTACTTCAAGATGTTGTGGAATTGGAACCTATTACAGTGGATTTAGAGGAAGTACCTGCACAGATTAATGAACCCGTTACTATTAGCGAACAAGTTAATGAGGATGGTAAATCTGTAGCGTATACAGAAGAGGAACTTTCTAATATGTCCAGGGAAGAGTTACAAGAAATTTGTGAAACTTTTGAAATTCCTTATAAAAAGAATAATTCCGTAAATACACTAATTACAAATATAATGAACTTTCAAAATAGTGAGGAATAATTAAAATGACATTAGCCGAGTATACTGATGAAATAGCATTTCAATTAGGTGGTACTGTACTTGATTTAGAAATTGCTAATGATTTACCTAGATGTGTAAATAGAGCATTTAGGGAAGTTAAGAGATACATAACAACACCTGCTTATATGACTATTCCATGGAATAGTGCTAACGGTGGCAATACTATTAATTTAAAGGATAAGAATGTATATAGTATTATAAATGTAATGCGTTCAAGTTCATATAATAGTTTATCTGTTAATAGTTTGGATGTATTTGGCTTAGCTCAGTCATATTCAGCCGTAACTAATTTGGATGCATATATGAATAGAATGCTTAGATTACAGCAAATGAATACTATATCTACAGATTTAGATTTTGTTTGGGATGCTCATAGGAAGCAATTATCTGTTACTATGAATCCTCCGTATGATAACCAAATTACTATTGCATATGTTCCAGATTATCAATCCGTAGAAGAAATAACAGAAGTATATTGGGTTGATATTATTTTAAAACTGTCTACAGCATATGCTAAACAGGTATTAGGTAGAATAAGAAGTAAATATAGTTTAAATTCTGCTCAATATGGTTTAGATGGTGAGACATTACTAAATGAAGCCAAAGAGGAAATAACTGAGATTACTACATATCTTAGAAGTAATGTAGACTTAGCTTTTCCCATTGATTAAAAATCTTTTATAAAGGAGAATAAAATTATGGCAACTTTAAATGTATTTGAGCTTACAAACGAAGCTCTTAAGAATGCACGTATTACAGAATCTAAGAAAACTTCTAAGAAAAAGAAAGTTGTTAAGGAATCTAAAAAATTTGGCAAACAGTTTAAGTCTTTTGGCAAGATTCCTGCTAACAAATTACAACTCGAGTCTTTAAGTTTCGTTAAGGAAGCTGAAGAAAATGACGAGGTTATTGATTACACTCCTGAAGAGGATGTAGTACTTGTAATTGATCCAGAAATGGAAGAGACTCCAGAAACAGAGGAAGAGGCAGAGGAAGCTGCTGAAGAGCTTATAGGTGATTATGTTTGCAAGTGCTCTATTTGTGGTGCTAACTATGTATGTGACTGTGAAGATGTTACAGAGGATCTTGAAGTAGAAGACGGTGAGTGCCCTGTATGTGGTGAAACTGGCGAACAGATTGTTGTCGGTGAAATCACTCCTACAGAAGACACTACAGCTGACACAGACGCAGATGAGGACGAAGTTGTTATCGATGATGACGACGTTGAGGATGACGAGTTCGTAGATACAGAGGATGAGACCGATGATGACTTTGCTGACGATGATTCCGATGTAGATGTTAATGTTAATATTAACCTGGACGACGAAGATTCTGATGTGGCAGAAGAGGATGAGGACGAGTACGAGGAATCAATTTCACGTGCTAAGCGCAGAACTGCTATGCGTAGAGAATCCAAGAACCGTGCAGTTGCAAGACGCAAGCTTCGTAAGGAATCTCGTAAACCTGTAAGACATGGTATTCGTAATGAGGCCAGAGTACTTCCAAGACGTACATCTAAGAATACTGCAAAAGCTTACAACTTTGATGATACTACAATGAACAGAATGCTTACTTCTTTTGCTAAGGAGAATTATGATAATGTTCGTTTTGTTAGAATAAATAACGCTAAATGTGTTAACGGTAGACTTACACTTGAAGGTGTAGTAGTTACTAAGAAGGGTTCAAAACGTTCTACAAAGTTTGTATGTGAAAACTTCCGTCCTAATAAAGTAGTTTCTGCTAAGTTCCGTGAAATCGGTGCTTTTACAGAAAGTGCTGTTTCCAAGGCTCCTGCATTTACAATTAACTTCAAGACTGTTGGTAATACAATTAAGCCTGTAGCTCTTAAATATGATTATGTAGTTAAGGAAGGTAGAAGCAATTATGCTGTACAAGGTCGTGTTATGAACGAGTCTGTAAAGCGTAACAAGAGAACTAAGTAATTTTAATAATAACTAATATAAAAATAACTATTGGAAGATTAATATCTTCCAATAGTTATCATATTTAAGGTTTAAAAGGTGTTTTATATGATTGATGAATTTAATGAATATAAAGCACCTTTAAACGAAGTTACACGTTGGGATATATTAAGACGTTCCCAGAGAGAAGCTCCTAAACGATTTGATAAGAAAAAATATTATAAAGCCAAAGACTTTAATAATGTTGATTTCAAAGATCTATTTGAAAATAATAACTTTACATGGAGCTCTCGTGTCGGTGATTATATTGTAACATTATCGTTTGAAGGGGCTTTTGATATATTACGATGGAAGGTTAAGTCCTGGTCGGGTACCAACAGATGGAAAAGATTAAATCATAAATTACTTACAGATTGCCTAACTGAAGCATTAGATAGACGTGATTTATATATTGACTGCAGCTGTCCAGATTTTTGCTATCGTTTCTCCTTTTGGGCCACTAAAGCAAAATGTAAATATGGTATACAACAAAATGTAGCTCCTAAGGTACGTAATGTACGAAATAATAAAGGTTATTGCTGTAAGCATATTTTGTCTGTTCTATATGGTAAAAGATGGGTACCTGCTGCTGCTAAAAAGTGGTTACAATTTATACAACAAAATCCAGATTTAGCAGAATGGTATATATGGGAACAATATAGTAAGAAGTCTAACAATAGACGTAACACCTATCAAAATTCAGACACAAATGAAGAGGATTAAAGGAAGTGATGTATAATGGGATTATTAACTCGTAACGATGCTACATTATTTAGAAAGTACTTTAAAGAAATGGCTAAATTACGGGGTATCCATGTTATTTATCAATATCCTATTGAAATGCAATTTTCCAACTATGCAGAAGAAGACCCTACAGGTTTTTCCGAAGATATTCCAATGGACATAATATTTGAAGAAAATCCAAAAATGAATACATTACGTAAATATGGATGGGTTACAGAATCTTCAGAAGATAAACCGTATATGGCACAATTACCTTATGATGCTCCTAATTTATGTAAAGGATGTAGAATACTAATACCGTCCCCTTTTCCTGCTACACCCCATAGAACATTTGTAATAACTGAAATAACAGGTAACTTAGAATTTCCAGATAACTGGGTGTGTAAGGTAGCTCCAGTATTTCATGATAAACCTTCCAAACCCGCCGATTATACAGATACTAATTATAATTTTATAAAAGGTAAGTAATATGAAATTTATAATACCTATTAAGAAAGAAACTAATGAATCCATAAATGATTATTATAATAAATGTAATTTATGGTTAATAGTGTTCAAGCAATGTTTATTCAACAATATTAATAAATCCAAACTAACTCATAGAAATGATTTATTGACACAGGTACCTTGTATAGATTGGGTAGATAATATAACTGAATGTAGTGTAATTACTTTTATTAATTTATATATAAATAAACTAACTTGTTATTACGATTACTTTGAATGTTGTTGTTACTACAAAGTATCTGAAAATATTAGATGTCCTGGTACTAAAAATTCATTAAATAAGATTATACGTATATTAGAATATGGAACATTGGAATTACCTCCTTTATTCTGGGCCAGGAAGTCATTCCACGATTTTATAGAAAGTACGTTATATATAAAAAATAAATAAACATTTTAACATACATTAATTATTGAAGCAGACAGGAGGATAAATATATGAGTGTTCACAGATATGACAAAGCAATAATAGATCATTTTAGAGAAATATTTGATGATACACGTATTCATATACTTCCTGTGGAACAAGCTATTAGATTTACAGGTCAACTTCGACAGGACAATGTAAAATTTCCTCTAATATCCACAAATAGGTTAGGATGGTCCATTCGTACAAATGATATTAATTTTAACGCCTTACGTACAGGTGGGTATCAGAATCGCAATGATAATGGAACTAATACATTTGCACAAACAATTCCCATACGTATTAACTATCAAATGGATGTTTTTACTGTAGATAAAATATCTGGAGACGAGTTAGTCCGTGAGTTAGTATTTCATATTTTGCAAAACCCTACATTACAAGTAGAGGTTCCTTACAAAATAGGAATGAAGCACGTATTTAATATTTTTCTGGACTCCGATATTGTAGATAATTCTGATACA
>Ga0326512_10001503_pt1 | contig 17819 bp, 11 predicted proteins | sample 1_2617_0518_D_FD_203652 | JGI IMG/M metagenome (GOLD analysis project Ga0326512, IMG submission 203652) | Bovine rumen microbial communities from UC Davis, California, United States - 1_2617_0518 | ecosystem: Host-associated > Mammals > Digestive system > Stomach > Rumen | place: USA... | reverse complement strand
AAGAATATATAACATCGATTAATTATTTGGATGTTATATCTGCACACTGCTTAAACCAATATGTGTTTATAACATCTACTTATCATGGTTGATTATCTGTTTACTCTACCTTGGATATTATATCTGTCCTATGTGGATATTATATTTACTATAACAATGTTATATTGTTGGTTTAAAAAAAACATCAAAGGAACATAAAATGTTCCAATGATGAAAAGAGGTGAAAAAACATATAGTACTCCATCAACAACCCACACTAGTTTAGGGTAAAATAGTAAGCGATTAGCATAGAATCCTTTTACAACAAATACTTCTAGGTGTGAATCAAAAGTATCCTGAATAAAAGGAAGCGATTAATAATTACCATATTCGATATTTTTTTACTAAGAAAAGTTTAACGTCCAAGTTTCATATTTGCTACTACTCCAAAGACGGTTTACCCTCATAGTGTAGGTGCATCATCTGGAATATCTTTATTCACCTATTGAACATACTCTCCATTAACACGATTAGACTTATCACTAATATCATGAGCATGACGAAGCTTATTAATCTCAATCTGCTTATCCAATACTTCATCAGTTAAACCATGTTCTTCATAGAGTTTATCTACTTCTTTCTGTTTTTTTGCTAAATGTTCTTCCATAAATCCTCACCTTGTTATTATACAAACACTTTTCTGACTAATGCCATTGATATATGATTGATGTGTAGACCTGCTTCTTTCTTCAATATAACCACAATAACCATCACCACATTGGTCACCTAAACTATTAAGAACATAGATAGGGTCCCCACCAGTCCATTTAGGCACCTCATAATGGCCCCATTTATTCTTATAGTAAATATGGTGGAAACAAGCACCATTATCAATTAACTGTTGAGTTCCTTCAAAACCAACCTCAGAAAAGTTTTTCCACTCCATTTTCAAATTATAACCATACTCACGATTAAACCATGCAAGACCAGTAGCTAAACCATCATGGTCTGTACCCTCAGAAGTTGTACCGCAGACACTTGCTAATGTCATTTCTGATACATCTTCACCAGTTAAACGATGGATACATTGCATGAGGCTGTGAGGACCGCATGTATAACCTGTTCGTTGGCCTAGGTATCCTCCGCCTTGTTGTGTGAAGTAATCCCATAATTGTGTGGGTTCTGGTTTTGGTTCATTAATAGTGATGCTATTAGTTACACTTGATGGTAAGTGTGTATTGTCTCCAAGGTAATTTGCATTCAAGGTGTAATTACCTGATGGGAGATTTAAATTCAATTTGTATAAACCTTCATTGTCAGGAGTTCTAGAATAAGTCCTACCATTCACGGTCAAGTTTACTGTTCCAGCCACTCTTCCATTATCATCATAGACAGCACATTGATACTGTGTACCATCTTTGTATGTCATGTTAATGTCTGTTCCTTCCATCCTAGTAGCTTTTTTATCGGATGGTGCTGGTTGTGATGGGAAGTGTACTTCTGGACTTAAACCGTAACGGAACAAGATTGCTCCTTTTGCACCATTACCCATACATGTACTGATGTCATTTTGCAGTTCTGATTCAGTTAACACGGATGGGTCATCATCACTACGATAAGATTGCAATCCAGACCAGATACTAGCCATTTGAGAAAACATCTTTGAAGTTGATGCTAACCATGAAGACCCCGCCCCATAGTTACCCTTGTATTGCATTGGAATGACAACATCACATATCCTGCCTAATGCCCCGGCATCTTGACCATAATAATACTCATTCTCAGATTCCGGCATTATTGCACATGATAAGAATTTATCACCGACTGCTTCACGAACCTGTCTAGCAAAACGGTTAACTGCCTCAGTTGCACCCTCAGTCTTATAAGCATTACCAGGATAACGAAGATAATCTAGGTGTACACCATAAACACCAGGTAAGTTAGCATATCTTCTTGCTTCTTCTATTTTACTGGTTAAATCAGTACTTGCTGGGTTATGCCATTCCCCATCATAGAAGCATTGCATCCATAAGTGTACATGTAAACCTAACTGGTTAGCTTTGTTTATCCATTCTTTGACTGCTTCTTCACCATGAGTAGTAATTGCATAATAATTCAAGAAAAGGTCCGTTACATTACATGCTTTCATAGATTCAAGATTTACTTTCTTCATATCCCCCCCGAATACCCAGTAACCATAATGATTAACATTCACTGGTACTGGTGAAGTTATATGAATCATATTCTCCTTTAAAACCTTGTAAACTCTTGTAAGAACCTTATAATTCCCTACGGGTAAGTTAATATTAAGGCTTGCTACACCATTATCCCCGGTGATTCTCTCATAATTACGGCCATTAACAGTGAATAATACTTTAACCCCACCAAGTAATGTACCATTACCATTCTTAACAGTAGCAGTATACTTAGAACCATCCTTCTCAGACATATATAAATCATTACATTCAACTATGGGGTTTACTGTAACTTCACAGAAGCTTCTGGTGTAATGATAATCTGGATCATCAAATGTGATGTGGGTATCATATTCCCCGATTGGTAGGTTGATGTTTAACTTGGCTATGCCTTCACTGTTAGTGGTTCTAATATAGTTTACATTGTTGATTTTAATGTTTAATGTTTTATCTGTTAATGGTGTGTCTTCACTGTATAATCCGATTTCTAATGGTGTAGATTCACCATTGGTTTTGGTTAGGTCTTCTACTATTATTCTTGCTGGTTTCTTGTTAAATGTTAGTATGCTTTTTATTATGTCTATTAAACCCATAAATTAATCAACTCCATTTATGATTGGTATTGTACGAATTTGATGTCGGTGGATTTGTTGTAGGTGCTTGTTCCTTTTAGTATTGCATAAGCCACCCCATCTAGGTTGTTTCCAAGGTTTATCATTTCACGAGTTATTCCTTGGTTGTTGGTGGTTGTTTGTTTCATTGTAGGCCAACCGTTACTGGATACCATGATTAATGTAACATTACGACCATTTAAACTGATGGCGGGGTCTGTACTGTATAATCTTGCACCTAGTTTGTAACCGTTCAGTACTTCAAGTATTGTTCCTTCGTTTTCTACTTCAGTGTCTTGTGGGAATGGTGTGTAGTTACTATTAGCACGGATTAGTCTTACACGGATTGCATCTGTTTTATTAAACTTGGCGGCTAATGCATTGAAATCGTTGATTTCAGGGTATACTCCTTGATGGTTGTGTGTTTTATCTGATTTTAATGCTAGTTTGTTGGTTACTTCTGTTTCTGTGAAGTAACGGTCATCATGAGTATGTCCAGTGTTGGATTTACCGTTTAGTTTAGTGTCTACTTCGGTTTCCGTATAATAACGACTATCGTGGTTGTGGTCAGTGTTGGATTTACCATTTAATTTAGTATCCATTTCGGATTCCGTATAGTATCTGTTATCATGTGTATGGTTAGAGTCTGCTTTATCAGATAATGCACTTGTTAAACCAGTTACATCGTTTAATGCATGGTTATGACTAGTATTAGCCTTACCACTTAATGCAGTGTTAATAACCTTATTCTGCACGGGATTAGTAGAAGTACTGCTTAACGCAGTATCTACTGTATGTGTATGGTTTGTTTTACTATAAGTTGTGTTTAATTCATCACGTGGCATGAAAACATCTTTCATTGCATCTTTAATGTTACAGAGTAAGTCTTGAATACTATCAATATCTACCATTATTATTCCTCCTCCTTTAATATATTTTAATGTACTACTATTCTCTTCAAACCAGTAACTGGATAAATCGTATTATCCAAGTATCGGCAGAACACGGTCATAATATGCTCACCAGTAGGAAAATTAGAACCTATTGCTAATCTACCGGACACTACTGAACCAGGTATATCTGTGGCATCGTAGAGTTTACGTTTTTCATCAGTATTACTTGCCTTGAACTCATAAGACACTCCATTAATGTCTAGGTATAATATTAGTTTACTTGCATTGAAGTTAGGGTCATCACAGTATATTCTTGCATATACACCATTAACTCCACGAGTACCGATGATACGTGTACCGTATTCTCCTTGTTTATCCTCATACCGGCCAATCAATACTATTAAACTGGATTTAACAGCACGGTCATTTAAAGAATCAATCTGTTGTTTGAGTAATGCTCCTTGGTAACTGGATAATGCTTCACCACTAATATATGATGAAGCATTTAAGTTATCACGGAGTTTAACATGCCCATAATTACTGGTGGAGCCTGCACCGTAATTAGTATTTGGTGATGCATGTGGTTTAGGATTAGTTAATATTGTCTCTAAATCATCCTGTAATACGAATGCATCTCCCTGATAACCGTTCAATTTAGTTGCATTGATTGGTGTGGATTCATCTAGATTCTCTAATATACTGTTTAATGAAGTATATTGTACATATGTTTCATCAATGACTTCTAATGCTTCTTCTAGTCTTTGTAATTGTGTTTCGTCGGTTACGATGATACTGTCGATTTTATCTCCATCTTCATCATATACTGTAACCTCAGCACCAATTATCTTTTCATCAGCGGAATATGAATAAATCTTTGTTTCAAATCTCAAAATAAACAACCTCCATATTTAAGCTTTATATTCAATATAATAAGGTTCGATTTTAACCTGCTTCAACAAATTCGTACGAGTCGCATACCAAGCAATACTAATACCATTATCATCAATATTCGGAGTATAAATAATCTCAATACGGTCATTAACATTCAAACGACTAGACTCATTATCAGTATTAATAACAGGGAACACAATCTCCTTCTTATTAAAATCAATACTATAATCACGGTCCTGTTTCAACTCCACACCATTATAGTATAAATGTCTGATTGGGTCTAATGGTAGGGCACGTAAAGGTAATCTTCTAGTCTCCACATTATCATCATTCACGATTAAAGTCTCTTTGAAATAATCAAGGATTAAACCTTCATCGTTAACATCACCATCAGTAGTAACTTTATTAGGATTACGGAAACCAACCTCCTCCGCAGTTAAACCCTGAATAAACACTGGATTATAAGTTACAGTTAAAGTACCTTTAGGTAGATTAGATAATACTTCACTACGGAAAGTTAAAGTATCCGTCTCATAATCCACAGTATAATCATACCATTCACCATACCCAATATTCTTAGTACCTGTCGCTGCAGGTGTTAAATTACATTCCCTTATCGGATAAGATGGTGGAGTAACAAATGCTAAATCAGTTATGAAACCAAGAACATATACTTGATGTTCACGTAATATCTTCACTACTGATGGATTATCAGTAATATACTTGGTGAGGTTAGTGGAACGTTTAATAGCATCCCCGTCTAAATCTTCAATCCATGTATACTTTATTAGGTCGTTGGGTTCGATTATGCTGAAGTTTTCACTAACAAGTTTCTCGGATATGATTTCACATGTACAGGTTACACTTGGATCTACTGTGAATGGTGCGAATATTCTACCCCATACATTTGCGGATAGTACGCCATTGATTTTTGGGTTGTATGTTCTTGTTTTTGCGTACATGTTGTTTGCTGCATTGGTGGTTAGTGTTACTAGTATGTTGTTGATTTTTGGTGTGTTTGTGCTGGTTGTTTTTAATTTTGCACGGACGAATGTGGTTTCTCTTGGGTTTTGGAATGTTACTGTCTTGGAGTCCCCGACATTTGTCCAGTTTACACCGTTTTGGGATACTTGGTATTGTATTGTGGTTGTGTTGTCGGCGATTGTGTCGTCGGCGTTGATTTCTACTTTGGTTACGGGGTTGGATAGTATTGGTTTCAAGTATAGGTAGTAGTCTTTGTTTTTTATGTATGTGTTCTGGATTTTTTTGATGTGGCATTGGAATGCGAAGTCTTGGGGTGCGTATTTTCCCCAGTGGTAGTCTATTTCGTCTTCGTCTTTGCCGTACCTTACCCAGTTGTGTCCGCAGTTCCATGACCAGAATGCGTTTCCGTCGGTGTATAGGTCGGCGTGGCAGTGTTTGTTCCATCCTCCTATCCAGTAGCAGTTAGTTGGATGTGATAGTGGGCTGAGTAGTACTATTGCATAGGTTTTGTTGGCTTCTACTAATGCTGGTTGGTCGAATGTTACACTGTATACTCCCGGGTCGGTGTTGTTGAATTTGACCATTTGTGTGGTTAGGCTTGGTTGTCCGGTTGTTACTGGTGTTAGTACTCCATCTTGTAGTTCGGTTCTTCTTATTTGTACTATTAATGGTGTTCCGGTGTTGGTTCCGCCTTTTAGGTTTAGTACTACTGATTCTAGTATTCCGCTGGTTTTTGCTTTGAATGTTTGTGCTCGGCAGATTGCTGGTATTTCTCCGTTGAAGTTGTCTGCTAGCCAGTTTGGGCGGGTTTCGTAGTTTCTGTTTCGGTCGAATCCAATATACCAGTACTCATTACAGGTCATGTCATCGCTGGTTACGTTGCCTTGTTGGTCTCTTATTGTCCATGGACTATAATCACGGGTTGTGCTGTCTATGGTTGATGTTTCAGTTAATGGTATTGTGCATTGTTTTTCTACGGCACTGTTTTGGTTTGTGTCTGTTTGTACTCTTTGGTCGATGAATGCTGTTGTTTTCACGGTGTCGATTAGGTCAAGGTTGTTGAAGTCTATCCATACTTGTTTGCTTCTGTTGTTGTCGAATTGGATTTTTTCTCCGTTTACTGTGCATCCGTATGATTCTTCTTCGTAGAAGCTTTCTTGTAGTATGAAGTGTTTCCTGACTGCGGGTGGTGTTAGGTATTCGATTTTCCTGCATAATTGTAGGAGGTATTCATCGTTGCATCCGAATTGTTCTAATAGTTCACTGTGAACATATTTTTGCTCGCCGAAGCTTTCTAGTTGGGGATTTTTGTAGATAGGTGGACAGTCTGTTATTTTAATCACTCTCCTTTTTTTTATTTGGTTTGTACGATTATCTCCATATTAGAGATATTATTAACGGTATTGTTCTTTGTTGTTCGTATGTATAGGTTCTTTGATGTTATATCATAATAGTAGGCTCCTTTGGTATTGTTTAAATCGGTTAGATTGTTTACACGAGTGTATCCACTATTAGTATTGTTTTCTATGACATTCACTACTTTGTTGGGTTCGTAGGTGTATAGTACATCGTTTCGTAGTGTTGATGTTCTCCATTGATTTCTTATTCCACCGGTGGTGAATAGTATCATGTATTCTAGGTAGATGCTACTGTTGCTGGTGCCTAGGATTTCTGATGTGATTGTTTCGTATAGGTCGTGGGTTATTAGTTTTTCGTTTTGTGTTATTACACCGATTTCGGTGGTGTCTTTGATTTCGTGTGCTTCGAAGTTGCATGCTAGTATTAGTCTTTTGTTGTCTAGGTCGACTGTGCTGGTGCATGTTTTTCGGATTGTTTGTTTTCCGAGTCTTGTGTCTTTTTTTTGTGGTCTTGCTGTTCCTTTTCCGAGTGCTATGTATTCGATTGGTGGTATTCGGTCGTTTATTAGTCGGTTCATTAGGAATGATTCGCCGAGTAGTGTTATTAGGTTGTGTTTGTTTATTTTTATCGTGTATTGTCGGAACATTGTGGTTAGGGTTGTGGTGAGTGTGTATTCACCGTGTAGGTTTATGTTTATAATATTTTCACCTCTTTTGTTGTGTTATTGTTGGTGATGTATAGTTGTGTGTGGGTGGTGATAGTGTTTTTTAGTGTTCGGTTGTCTTCATTTAGGTATAAATGGATGTTTTTGGTGAGGGGGAATTTTTTTTGTAGTCGGAGTGTTAGGTTGGTAGTGTCTTCTGTGGGGATGTTTGATGGTATTTCTTCTGTGGGGAAGGTTAGGTCGTAATCCGCGGGTGTCCAGTTGTGGCGGGTTCTCATGTATTTGCAGTTGTTTTTTGTGGGTCTTTTTTGTTTTGTCATGGTTTTTTTCACTCTCCTTTTTATTTTTTTTTCTTCGTGGTTCTCCAAGAAAGGTTCGGAATTGAATAAAAAAAGATAATCAAGGCATTATAAAGCCTTGATTTTAACATTCTTTATTTTTGATGTTCCACTTGCAGACCATCTCATCATACTTAATGTCCAATCAGAATAATTATCCAAGAAATTAACTGTAATGGTGTCAATTAAGACAGTGTCCAAGTATCTTTTTACTGATGTGCCATCTCGAACATATTTGACAGTATAATATTGATTATTAACAACTGTATCAGTTAAAGCAGATGCAACATCTTTGAATGAATTATTTTCTCTTACAATGAATTGCAAAGCATTTCCCGATATTTGATTGAGTAGGGAATATGATGGTTGTGTTGTTCCACTACTGTATTGTGATTTAGGTAATATGAAAAATCTTCTTTCACTTGTTCCACTTACATTATCAGAGGATATATCAAAACTTATTTCACATTTTGTTGGTAATGCTTGACTCATATTGTTATCATAGATTGTACTGCCTTGTGTTGTTGTTCGTGTAACCTCGTTAGTGTTATAGTATTGGCAATCTTGGACTTCGTATGTTTCTAGGAGTAAGCTACCATAACTGACTATGACATCTACATCACCGACACCAGTTCCAGTATAACTAATCGTGGCTTGACCACTACTATTAGTAGTCTTCGTACCACTACTAATCACAGTGTTACCATGTTTCACTTGATAATTCAAGGTTTTACCAGTTAATGCAGTACCAGCATTTTTTAATGTGGCGGTTATTGTTGATGTTTCAGTTTTTTGGATTATAGATTTGTCTGCTGTTAGTGTTAGTGATTCACCTCTCTCGACTAATTTGGCTGTTGGGTATCCTTTGGCAGTATAATTCGCTGTTTCACCGGAGGGGATAGTGAAGATTGTATTTGTGTTGTCTGGCATTTTGTTACTGTCGTAGGCGATTATACTATTGCCTGTCCAGTAGAGTTGGTAATCTATAAGACTATCACACCATTTGAAACAATAATCTCCAAGACTTGTTACTGAATTAGGAATTGTTACTGATGTTAACCCAGTACACTCATTGAAACAATAGTTTCCAAGACTTGTAACACTTGAAGGGATTACTACTGATGTTAAACCAGTACACCCTCCGAAACTTTGTCTCCCAATACTTGTAACTCCCTCAGGGATAATTACTGTTGTTAAACCAGTACAATTCTCGAAACAACCTTCTCCAATGCTCGTAATCCCCTCAGGCAATGTTACACTTGTTAAACCAGACCAATTCCCGAAACAATACCTTCCAAGACCGGTTACTACACCCATGAATATTATATCATGACTATTTAACCCATCACTGTAACTATGGGTTAATTCTGTACTTGGATTGTTTACGGTAGATGTTGTTCCATCTCCCCAGTCAATCACTACATCACCAGTAGTAAATAACCAAGCACCCCCATATGCTCCAAGTGTTACACTATCACTAGTAACAGTAGCAACAAGGACATCTTCATAAACATTAACTGTTTTAACTTCGGATTCTGCATTAGTATGAACGGCTTTTAAACTATGTGCTCCTAATGTTAAACCCGTAATTGTTTTAGTATAAGCCCCGTTACTATTTGTGGTACAGGTGCCTTTTGAAGTAGTACCATCTTTAATAGTAACTGTTTGACCACTCCAAGCAACACCATCTTTCTTCAATACTCCACTAATAGTAACACTGTCTCCAACAAGCAATGCTGACCTATTCACATTAGCAGAGATGCTATAACTATGATTATTAACAATCACATTCCTTGTAACAGTAGAACCAGTATAATAAGTATCTGATACAAATTCAAACTTCAAAGAATGAGTACCGGCACTTAAACCAGTTAATGAACCAGTAAAAGCACCATTACTATTAGTAGTTAATGTTTTTAATGTATTACCATTCTCAGATACAACAACAGAAGCACCACTAATCTTCTCATTATCATTAGTAACCAAAGAACCACTAATACTCAATGATTCATCAACATAGATACTGGCATCGTTAACCGGTGAAGAAACCTGCAAGACACTAGTCTCCTTACCAATCTCCCTTGTAACTACTGCGGAAGATGATTCCACATACTCCGTGGTACTATCAAAGACCAATTGGAAACTATGAGTACCCATATGCACCGGAGACCTTGTAAACTCAACTACACCACTATTATTAGTGGTTAAACTGTCAACAACAGTAGAACCAACTAATAATTTAACAGTCTTACCAGCAACACCATGATTACCACTATCCTTTAATGTACCTGTAATCTTAAACTCATCACTATAAACAAGTACTAACGGTACACTAATATCCAATGAAGTAATCTTCTTAATCATTATATTAACATTACTTGATACCGCATCATGATACAAACCAGTACCCGTATACTCACAATGCAAGGTATGTGAACCAGTACTTAAACCAGCAACACTAAACACGGATTTACCATCAACATCAGAAACTTGTGTATCTAACAAGGTAGTACCATCATAGAGTTTAATTGATTTACCTGATAAAACAGTATTAAACTCATCCTTAATGATACATGTACCAGTAACAGATTCACCTTCAATATAAACCTGCTTACCAGTATTAAATGTTAAAACTGGACTAAACATATAAGGCAAGACTAACTCATCACTAGAACCATTATAAGCATTCGCCCTACCAGTATACACGACTCTTAAAGTGATTTCATCACCCCGTACACTAGCAGGAATACTCACATTAACATTCGCTTCACCCCGTACATCCGAAGTACCATTAGTAGAAGAAACCACCGTACCATCAGAAACCAATTTAACACTAAACGATTCCTTAGGTAACGGTTCATCCTCCTCATCATATAAAACCACAGACACCGGCACAGTTGAAGTATTCTTATCAAAATAACTTACACTAGTATAAATCTCAGATACAGTATCCAACAAAGGACTAGCAGAGTCAAACACATGCACCGTATTACTATAAACATCCAAATCCACAGTAGACACGGCCTGAATATAAGTACCATGACACTCCACTATTGCCTGAGTACTGAAATTCCCATGCCACCAACCATCACTACCAGTAGTGTATGATGTAGCAGGGTATTCCCCGCAAACACCATTATATGTATCAATTAACTTAAAACCAGTACTAATCGGAGCACCATTACGGTCAGTAGCATACACATTCAAACCAACACTCGTACCAGAAACACCAATCCGTTTATCCGGATACAAGTACAAGTTAATATCATCAACAGATGAATCTTTAACACGCAACCTGTAACTATTACTATTCACAGCATCATACTTCCGTGTAGTCGCATACCTCCACTGCAAAATATGCTTACCAAGACTAAAAGTACCAGTATAACTAACACTACCCGTATTATCAGTAGTCTTAGTCGCCACCAAGGATTCACCATCATACAACTTAACAGACTGATTAGCTAATAAATTACTCCTTTCATCAGATAAAACACCACTAACAGTAACACTATCAGATGGAGTAACAGCACCAGAAGCACTGCACTCCAAGAACAAACTAGTATGATACTTACGAACCACTACACTAGTAACCGGAGTCTCAGATGGAATATAAGTCTCATCATGCTCCCAAGCCAACTTATACTGATGAGTACCTACCGTAGATGGAGTATAATCAAACTCTTCACCAGCAGTTACACTAGCAACAACTGTATCACCATCATATAATTTAACAGTACCCACAGTAATCGGATTACCATAATAATCAACAAGGTCATATGCAATAATCAACTCATCATCCAATAAAATCTCCTTATCCATAGTACAAGTCAAAGTAGTAGGCATAGCAGAAACAGTAACATTAAACAATGACTCACCCATACAATACTTCAAAGACTCCTCATGATACAATTTAAAATAATGAATACCCAAAGAATCCAACTCATGGATAAAATCATACTTACCATTACTATCAGTAGTATCCGTATCAACAACAGTATCCCCAGTGATTAACTGAATCTCCTCATCAGCTACCGGAACATCCTCCTTAGTATTAATCAAAGTACCCTCAACAGTGAAACTACTATGAGCATAAATCTCAGTCATAACATCATCAATCCTAACATCAACAGGTGGCTTACACATCAACTCAGGATTAATCCTTAAATAAACCGGATTCTGAGTCAAATTCTTATTCACAAAACTATGATCAACACCATACATTTCACAACATTTATGTTTCAAAGTAATACCCATCAAGTATAAACTACAATCTTGTAGAATATTAAAGAAATCATAATGATTATCATCACGGATAACAGCACCTTGACAACTAATAATACTTGTCGGTGTGTCAATAGTCTGCATACTATTAATCGGGAAAGTACCATTCTTCAATACTACTACATTCTTTGAACCTTCAACCATACTCAATGCTTTAGGTAATGTCCGGAATGGATTATCCTTAGTACCGGCATTATTATCATCACCATCAACTGCAACATACCAATCAGCAGTGTTACAGCCTTTAACAGTGATAATAATCTCATCAGATTCTAAAACCTCATATCTTGTATCTAATGGTTTAGCAATGAACTTGAAAACTAAAGGGTAAGTATCATCAACTCCTTTAGTACTGAATTTATATACATCTAAAGGGTCAATATCAGTTTCAATTAATTCATCATCTAAATAAACATCGATAAGATAATCTTTACCTTTATCATCACCGTACATGTCTAGGAAAGTGAAAGTGAATTGTATGCTCTGTCCATAAACGGGGCTGTGGTTATCTACTTCCACGAAGAAGAATACTGGTTCTGGCCAGAAACAACTCATAGTGTCTTTATGTTCCCATGGTTTAGGTGTCCAGTTATCCCCGTCATGTTTAACACTACTGTACATTTTACAGAGGTATCTTTCACGATTAATAAGACTTATCTGGTCTAATGGTATACCAAAGAGTTTCCAAACCTCCAACACTGGCAAAGGAGTATCCAACATATGATTAATATAACCCAATATACGATTCATATAATGATAATCATCCTCAGATAAACGATTATTATAAGGAGGCTCCGTTTCACCATAACTAGTAGACTCCGTGTAAACATATCTCTTACGGGGAATATCATATAAAGCACCAAGTTCATCTAAAGATTTATCATGGTCAAAGATATCACCAACCGCCTCATCGTTTTCAGGGAAACCTTTACTCATAACATATTCTTCCCAAGTCTCCACAGTAACACGATACTTAACCGTAGGAATCACATTATTCGAGGAGGCATCATAAGAATAAATGAAAGTATCAACTTCATCCCCATACTCATAAGACTCAGTATATATCAACTCATCCTCTTCATAAACATTAACCATCTTCAAATATGGAAGATGAACAAAGAAATTCATAGTATAATCATACTCATCCTCCTGCTCCTTCCAAATCAAAACCCGTTTATCTAGTCGATGACCAAGATGAGTATTAAACAAATCCTGACGAAAATCCTTAAAACCATCATTAATCACAGAAGAAGACCGGTAGAAATTACTACCAGTACTCTTATCTAAGAAAAACGGGAACTTACCCAGAAACCATTGTAAACTATCCTTCATAAAAAAACACCATCTTATCTCATAACAACACTAATCTCACCAGGAATACCAATCTCATCATTCTCAATAGTAATAACATTACCAGGGAATTGGAACTCCATATTCTGCACCAAAGGCACCTCCTCACTAACAAAACGTGCCAACTGGAACGGAACAAAATCCATACCAATAGTTAAACCTTTAAAATACTCGCCATTAACCCGTAGACCACCATGAATATACCTGTGAATAGCAGCCACAATCTTACCTTTAATATCCTCCATCTCCTGACTACTGAACGGATTAACACGGTCAATATTCACATCCACTACCGTGGAAACATCAATAGGAATCTTCTCAGGTGAAGTAATATAAATATCCCCATCAATATTAATCACTTCATCATGCAAATCATCCCATATATTATGCATAATCTTCTCGGAATCATCACAATCAACAATAATCTTAACAGTACCGGAACCATCCCAATTAGGCACTAATGCATAAGATTCTAAACCATCAACACGGTCAAGATAATCAGTATACGCTATAAGATTACCTCGTTGATTTTTCAAAATCCAATTCTTTAACAATGTACGATAATCCGCATCATCAAACGGATCACTACCATCGAATGTTGAACTTGGATTATTAACTGTAATCGCTACATTAAGATAATCAGATAAATCGGTGTCAATAACTGTTATGGTGTCTGCTCCGGTTTGGTTTCTTGAACCTTTAACTGTGCATAAGGCAGTTATTGTTTTCTCGGTTTCGGTTAATCCGAAATATAATTCTTCAACTGTTTTGAAGCTTAAACCATTATCGGAGTGTACAAGTATTCCGGCAGGTATTGTTACTTCGTTTTCTTCTGGTTGGCTTAATTTGAATTTTAGTTTCACTGCGGAACGTGTGCCTTCTGGTCGGGTACAGTTGATTAGTTTACCAAGGTCATCTAAATCTGTTTTAACCGCATAATCTACCTTGTTACTGTAATATTCATTATCCAAGTCTTCGTATAAGTCATCTATTGCTTCTGCGACAACGGATAATATCATTACATAGAAGTTACTGATATCATCACGGTTACGTATGTATCGTTCAAAGTCTTCTTGTCTGCTTATTAGGTTTTGTGCAAGAGCATTCAGTAATTCTTTCATGAATATTTCCGGATACTCTTTTTTACTGTATACTACACCTACCATACTTAGTTCAACTCCATTTTTATTATTTCCAAAGGATATTCACTAAAAAACCATCTTTTTAATGTATTAATGTTTACAGATGATTTATAAATTTCACTTCCTTTTTTAATAGAAAATATTTGTTTATCTTCACAAAATCCATTCCTAACAATATGGAATGAACGATTTATAAACTCATCAGATATGTTTACATCCAAATTTAATAAGTCAACATCATACTCCAAGTTCTCACCAGGATATGTTGTATTAAACCAATTTATTAATCTCTTTGGGTTTATTGATGTTTTAATTAAATCTTTTCCTTTTTTTATTGCATATCTATTCCCACCTTTTTTAACAATCCTTGCATAATGTTTAGTATTGGATTCAGATATTTTATCTCTGATTTCTGTAGGTGTTTTTTTATTTTTATTATGTGGAATCACACCCAACATACCTTCTCCTCCTTTGGTAAAGTTAAAGACAGATTTTTCAGGATAATCATACCTAAATGTTTTGAATAATTCAATTGCTTGAGATTCCATCTTATTTAAATCATCTTCAGGGAAATCTCCTTCCACTAATACAAAATAATCATACCTATCCGGATTGTTCTGCAATGCTTTGTTAATTTGTTGAGCATTATGGTTAAATGGAGCATTATGGTAATAATTTCGATTAAATGGGTTATCAATCTTAGAATCTTTACCTATATATGCCACATATTCTTTTTTGTTATCCCAATACCCGTAAATGCCTTTACTCATTATTACTCAACTCCACCCTCTTAGTTATTATATCATCATTTATGCTTGTTACATTAAGGATAACAGAATAACCATTAGGAATTTTAGTCAAATCAATATAATTAATCTTTTTAATTCTACGCATTTTCATCAAAGATTCTTCAATGAATTTTTCAATTTTGTATTCATTTAAATTCGTTGAATTCGATTTAATTACGGAATGAATTTTACATCCGAAGTCATCTTTGTATAAGATATTGTTTTTTAATTCACCGTACCGTGTCATTATTAGTATGACTATTGCATTGGCTAAGGATTCTGCTCCGGTTACATTTACGATGTCCCCGTCTTTGAATACCATATCCCATTCACCGTACTGGTTGGGTTTTAATTTTATGTCTTCGTTTAATGTTTTAAAGAATCTTTCATCGATTGATTCAGGATTGGTTGGTAGCATTACTTGACACCTCACTTGTATCTTCTGATTCCTCTTCCTCGCCTTCTTCTGTGGTTTCTTCTTTTGGTTCACCGAAGCTTGGAGGATAATCGACTAGGGTTACTGAGGTTTTCCATTCATTACTCATATTCTCGGATAATCTGCTGATATAATAGTATCCGTCTATCTCGAATGATGGTATATAGACTCTTACCCATCGTCCATGTTGCCATTCACTTCCACCAGTAGTGGATAATTCTATTTCATGGCAGTCTTCTCTTTTACATCGATTCCATTCTAACCGTGCATATTCTAATGCTTCCTCATAGGTTTCGGCGGGTACTTCTTCGTATCCTTTATCTGTAGATTCTTCCTTCTCAGTTGTGGAATTAGATTGGGATTCTTTATTCTCACCATTGGTCAAAACTCTTTTAATAGCATCAACTTCCTTAACCTTCTCACCGAATCGTTCAATCCGTTTATTATCCTGAATAATAATGTCCTCTCCACCATTCCAATGGACAACAAGTTTATTAGTATTATTAGGACAATAATCCTTAACACTAATACTATTAGATTCAATATTCAAACCCTCGGATAAGATTAGATTACAATCCTGCTCAGGCAATTTAATTTTATGAATATACATTTTCATATCACGGACAAAAGCTTCAACTTCACCATCCCAAGCACTCATAACTTCCTTAATAGCATCTTTGATAGTAGAGGCACTACCTCCTTTATCATCAGAGACTTTACCACCTAATGCCTCGACAACAGCATCACCCATTTCCTCTCCACTACTACCGTGGACTATACGGGTGTCTTGTTTACAGATTTCTGCAATCTCAGGATATGTTTTATTAGCAATCTTGTTACATACACTTGTACAATCCCCGTCAGGCCGTATTGGGTATTTATTCCATCCATCACCTTGTAGTTTAGTGATTACGTCTGTACGGATACCGAATACTCCCATCTTAAAGGAATTTCCACTACTGTTTGCTCCACCAGTAGCACCTGAGTAGTCTGCAATAGATACGATACTGTCGGCCATGAGATATACTCCATATTTCCCCTGAGCAGATGAACTATATGAGTAGTTTGCGAATGGTCCTGGTGCTATTCCTAATGGTTCAACAGTATAACCTGCACTTTCTAATTTAGATTGTACGGCATTCATGAATGCTGCATCATTGACACCATTCGAATCACACCCCAATACTACTGTTCCTTTCTCAGCCATTTAATCATCACCCTCATCTGTCTCTTCAGGTCGAATATAATCCCATATCTCTTTAAGGAAAGCATCTACCTCAGTTTTATTATAAGTCTGTGTTTTACTGTAGGTTTGGCTTTTCTTATACACTTCATTTTTAGTGTAAGTGTCTTTACTCTCAGCATAATTAACTGGTGTGTTTTTACCAGCATCTGATTCGATGAAAGAAGCACCTTCATGGGAAATAATATTAATATTATTTGAGGAAATATCCAAACCGGCTTGGTATCCATCAGTAAATGTTCTTATAAGGTAATGTCCATTATCCGCGGGACTGAAAGAACCTACCATGTTCGGATTATAATAACCTAACAAGACATATTCATCTTTACCTACTTCCGCGACCAGACATTTTAACTGGAATCGTGGCCGGATACATGGCTCATGTTTCACATCACTAATTACCTGTTCACCTATAGGTGTGAATAAGTCAACAATATTACCAAGACATCTGTGTAAATGATATGCCTCAACTTGTTTACCATTCGATAACTCCACTAATGAAGTATCAAGATAATGGTACACTTCTTTCACTAAACCTTTCTTAATACTATGCTCTTCAATCTTCCGATTAATCTGCTCAGGAATATTCTCCCCATCCAAAAAATCCTTAAATTGACCATGCAAACTATTCTTAACACGAGTATTAGTAACTACCTTCTTAA
>Ga0326512_10001500_pt1 | contig 17856 bp, 31 predicted proteins | sample 1_2617_0518_D_FD_203652 | JGI IMG/M metagenome (GOLD analysis project Ga0326512, IMG submission 203652) | Bovine rumen microbial communities from UC Davis, California, United States - 1_2617_0518 | ecosystem: Host-associated > Mammals > Digestive system > Stomach > Rumen | place: USA... | reverse complement strand
AGCATATGTTAGGTAATTTAAAAAGAAGCACACCAATATTACCACCATATATTAAGGTAAATGTAGAAGTTACTAGCCCAGGCACAATAAATGGTGTACCAACAATTAAAAAGAATGAACAATATGTGTTAGCACCATCTGCCAAGAAGATAGGAACATATATTCGTAATCAATTATTTGGTAGTGATTTACTAACACAAACAGAAGGATTAAATATAAATTGGTTAATGCCAGCGTTAGGCGAAGCATTAGAGTTAAGTGTATATGAAGGTGAGAGTTTTATATACATACATAAATTTGAAAATGAGATTTATTTAGAATGTATTAAAAAATGTTTTATACACGATTTAGTACAAAGATATAACAAAATATATAGTTTAGATATAGTACAATGTTTTGATACAGATAAATATAATTATGAATTACATAGAAAAATTAAAATCAAAGATGGCAATAGTATTATAAATATGATAGTTTATAGAAAAGAAATAAAAGCTGAAAGATTTGATGAAGTAAGCATAGATATATTTAATAAAGAATTCAATACTGATTATGAAAGAGTATATAGTGTACCATATGAAGTTGTAATCAATATAGATATAGGGCAAGACTTTTTCAAAGATAGTATAAAATTCTTAAATGAAGAAGTAGAAATATACAACACAATGTGTGAAGAAGTACAAAAGACTAAAACAAGAATAGCAACAAGTCAACACTATCAAAGTGGAGATATATACCCACAATGGCAACCTAGTGCAAATATGTACGATGTAAAAAGTATTAGTGTAGGTGGTATTCAAGACTTCTTTACATTATTACCAGGAGATAGAGAACATCAAATATTCGAATTCTTACAAGGCAATTTAAGAGTAGATGATTATGTAAATGCGTTTAAATTCTGTGATTATCAAATTATACAAATGGCTAATTTAAGTCCAGCAACATTTGGTTATGAAAAAGACAATTACCAAAATGTAGCAAGTGTAGATTTATCAATGAATTTAACTGATATGACAATCGAAGCTATAAAGAAACAAATTGAGCCACAAGTAAATAAGTTAATTGAGAATGTAGTAAAATTACAAGAATTATTAAATATTGAAAATGATAAGAAAATACCAAGTGATTTAATTTGGGATTATGGTACAAATGAAAAGTTAACTGATAGTAATAAGATACAAACATTACAAGCAATTCAAAGAACAATGAGCATACCATATGAAACAAGAGCGAAGATAATTACACCAATCTTAAATAAATTAATAGATACTGATTTAACAGCAGAAGAATTAATCAATGGTAATGAAAAAGAAAGAGATAATATAAAGTTCGAATATGAAGAAATCTAGTTTAATAGAAACAAGTAAATTAATAGGTAGTGCAGTATATAATGTAAAAGCAAATTATGAAGAAAAGCAAAACCTAACTAAAATAAAATACTTTGATTATTTGAATAAAGGTAAATCAGTAGAAGATTTTAGTAAAGAAGTAAAAAAGATTTGGGGTAATATAGGCCACAAATTTATGAATAAGCAAATTGCAAAACTACAAGAAGCAATACATAGCAATAATGTAGCACAAGCAATAGACATTGGTAGAATATTAGGAATAGAGTATTATAAATCAACTGGTAAATGGGTTATAGATGATAAATACTTTAAATTAATACCAGAAAGTGAATTTAAGAAGATTGAAAACTTATTTCAAGAAAGAGTAATAAAAAGTTATAATAAATCAAATAAGATTATAGATAAAGTAGATAAAGACTATTATTTAGAAAAGAAAATTGATAGTTATGATGAAGAAGTAAACCAACTTATTGCATATTATGGCAAAGGTGGTGGAATTCAAAGACACGTTCAAGTAAGTAGTTATTTATCAATGTTACATAATGTAGATTTAACAAGAAGTGGCTGGAACCAAACAATGATTGACGCTGATAGATTAAATGCAGAATATTTTATAATTCCAGCACACCCATTTAGTTGTGAAGAATGCCAAATGTATCAAAATAGACCGTTAAGTAGATATGAAGTAGAAAGTATAATTGGTACAGAAGCAGAAGAACAAAGTGATGATATACTACATCCAAATTGCAAGTGTACTTTATCAATACTATGGGACAATTCACAAATTAAAAAAGATGATTTTACAATAATAGAAAAAGAAGAACAATACAAGATAAGACAACAAGTAAATAGTTATAGTCTTACAAAAGATAAACTAGAAACTGATAAGGTAATAGCAAATAAGTTAGGAAATCAAGAACAAGTAGATAAAATAAATAATAGAATAAATAAAATAGATAATAAAATAACCAAATTGGTTAATAGCATTCCAGCAAGTAATCCAAAGCAAAAACATGCTTTACAATTACAAGTGGAAGCAATTAATAGATAGACCAGTGCTTGAATGTCTATAAACTTTAAGTGTTTAAAATGCACTTCTAAATATGTCGACAATAGGAGGAAGAAAAAACATGGATATTAGTAAATATCTAACAAACAAAGATGTCCAATTATCTAATGATGATATAAACATCGAAAAATTGGAAAAAGATATTAGAAAGGGTTATGTATTAAGTGAAGAAGTTGAAAATGCAAGACAAGAAGCACTTAAAGAAAGCACTGCAACTTATACACAATTAGAAGATAAGTACAATAAACTTGAAAAGTCTTACAATGATATTGAAGCACGAAACACAACACTTACTAATGAATTATCTGGTACTAAATTACAAGTAGAGATAGTATCACAAGGATTTAAAAAGGAAAATGTAGCTGAAATTAGTGCATTAAGAAATAGTCTATTTAAAGATGAAGAAGATGACGCAAAAGCAATCGCAAGTATTAAAGAAAAATACAAAGCAACATATTTTCCAGAAGAAGAACAACCTAAAGTTGTAATTCCAAGTGAGCCAGGCTTTACTACTAATATAGAGCCAGAAAAGAAACCTAATATTACAAGAAACACAAGTATTAGGGACATGATTATTAAAAAATAAGAAAGAAAGAGGAACAAAATATGTACGAAGAAATTAATTTAGATTTACAAGCATTCGCTAAAAAAGTATATGATAGTATTTTATATCAATCAACATTCTACAATTTCTTAAATACTTCATATATTGGCGAATTAAGACAAACAGGCGCTCCAGTTATTGAAGTTGCTAAAACAAACGCATTAAATGTTAATGTTAGACAAACAAAAGAAATTCAAACAGGATTAACTCCATCATTAGTTGGTTATTCACACACAATGGTAGATTTAACTGAATTAAATATGGATTATTCTATTAGAGTACCATTAATGGTAGTAGGTAGTGATATTTCAAACGCTATTCAAGACGCAGCCGATTTACAAGATAGTGCAATCGCTAAACAAATTGATGTTTATGGTTATGGCAAATTAGCTTCTGCTTCAATAGATGAATTTGAATGGGCACCAGTTACTCAACAAGATTATATTGATAATTTAAACGCTTTAAGAGCAAAATTATTCAATAAAGATATTACTGGTGTATATAGAATTGGTTTAGGAGCAAACGAATACGCTAAATATGTATCTGCTTTAACATCAGTATTAAAATTCGAAACTTTACAAGGACGTGAAGGCGTAGATATGGGTACAATCGCAAGAGCATATGGTATTGACGCATTCGAAATCAATGACAATGTATTAAATGGTGTAGTTGGTTACTTCTTTAACCCAATCGCAGTAGTTGGAGATACATTCTTCTCTGCATTTGTACAACATAATTCACCACAAGGTTACCCTGGTTATTATGTACTTGAAGGTACACAATCATTTGGTGCCGCTGTTGTAAGACCAGAAGCAATCGTTAGATTAGTAGAAGAAGTATCTGCTTAATAGAAAGTAGGTGTAATAGCCTATGGAATTCTTTACAATAGAAGAATTTAAAAACAAATATAATATTCAATTAGATGATAAAAACAAATGGATTATAGGTGCTGCCAGTGAGATGATTTATTCACAAGTTGGTTTAAGATATAGAAATATTTGGACTACTGAAACAGCACCTAGTCCAATTAAAAATGCAAGTATGGAACAAGCACGTTTTATTTACGAATATCAAATACCATTTTTAGATAATCGTGGTAGTATCGAAGCGGGTAATATGAAAAGTGATTTAAAAACAGATTATAGCACACTAGCATTAAGAATATTAGCAAATGGGGGCTACTTATATAGAGGCAATATGTTACATCAAAATATGGGAATGGAGATACCATTTTAATGTTTAATGTTAATGGTATGCCTGCTTCATTAATTCAATACAATAGAAATAATGAAGAAAGTATATATGATGACCAAGACCAACAAACAATAGATATTGTAGTATGTCCTTATAATGTCGACCAAGCAGTAAGATTTGGTATTTATACAATTCCAGAAGCTACTGGTTATTTCATTATAAAGAATGATGTAGATGTCAAAGAAGGAGACCAAATAGTCTTTCATAATAAGACATATACAATATTACAAGTCAATGATAATTGGATTTGGAACAAGATTGCTAATATAAGCGTAGCAGTGAAATAATGGCTGTAGAGATTAATGTAATAACAATTAAAGATATACCAACAGAAGCAATCGCTAATTATATGGACACTTGTATGTTCGGTATAGCAAGAGCAACATTAGATTTTACTAATACTGGACAACATTTTCCATATTTAACTGGCGAATTAAATAGAGCAAGTATGGCAGAAGGTGTATTACAACAAAGTTATTGTGATTATGTTTTAGGGGCTGCTGGTTGTGATTATGCACCAAAAGTTTATGAATATAGTGAGAATACACATTGGACTAATCCTAACACATACGCACATTGGTATAATACTGAATTTGAAAAAGATAAAAATATCATAATTCAAAGTGCATTAAAACAAGCCGAAGGAGTGTTGAAGTAATATGAACGAAACAGATAACAAGAATAAAAATGCTGTATTAATTCAATATATTAAATCAATAATTAATGGCTATAAAGTCAAAGCTGAATATTCTACAAATGATGATGATAGTAATGTAATCGTAGTTCAACAAACAAGTGGTAAAAAAGTTATCTTTTATGATAATGATAATCCATTATTTAATTACTTTAATATATACATATTTGGCAAAAGTATAGAAAATGAATATGATACTGCTTTAAAATTAGGCGATTTAATTGGAAAACATGAGATAGTAGAATTTGAAACAGAAGATACTAACTCATATGAGCCACAATTATGGCAAATAATATTCAAACAATATACTAATCCAAGAACAATAGAATATTATAATGTAAGAAGAATAGCATATACAATGACATTTCAATGTATAGTTAATAGAATAAAATAATATAAGGAGGAATTAAAATGTATAATTACTTTATACCAAATAGAGAATTAATCAAAAACCTAGCAATTAATACAGGTACAACTGCTAATCCAGTTTATACAACTATTTGTACAACAAGTGAAGTTGGAATTGATACAGAATTAGAAAGTAAAGACTTCTATGTATTCTGCGACGCTTTACAAAGAAAATTAATTACTGGTGCAAGTGTAACACTAACTGGTACATTAAAATTAGATGTAAATAATACTGGAGATATTGCAATTTTAGATACCGTACACACATTAATAGCAGATGGTGAAATATCACAATTCAATGCAATAGGAATTCAATTTGAATTACTAACTGGACAAAATAATGGTGTATTAGAATATACTACATATCAAGCAACTGCTACTTTATCAGTAAGTGATTTAGGTGGGGCTGCCGAAGATGAAAGTGAATTCTCATTTGAAATGCAATTAATAGGTACTGCAACAGAAGTTGCGTCAGCATAATTCCTTAAAAGTAGGTAGGGTAAAACTTACCTACTTTATTTATTATGCAAAAAATATAATAGAAAGGAACGATTATAAATGAATGGAGCAGAAATTTTAGTACAATTTAAAGGCGATACTAAAAATCTAGACCAAGCGACTAAAAGTGCAAGTACAAGCACAAAAAACTTTGCTAGTTCATTAACAAAAGGCCTAGCAACTGCTGGTAAAGCCGCAGCCATTGGAATGGCAGCCACTGCAACAGCGGCCGTAGCTGTAGGTAAAGCGTGTTGGGACGGAGCGAATAGTGTAGCACAATATGGTGATGAAATTGATAAGACTAGTCAAAAAGTAGGTATGTCTGCAAAAGCATATCAACAATGGGACTATGTAATGCAAATATCAGGAACATCAATGCAAGATTGTACTGTTGGTCTTAAAACTATGACTAATAAAATTGATGACGCTTTAAATGGAAGTAAACAAGCAACAGAACAATTTTCTAGATTAGGTATTAGTGTAGATGATTTAAAAGGCAAATCAAGAGAAGATATATTTGGTATGGTTGTTAAGAGTTTACAAAATGTTGAAGATAGTACAACAAAGGCAGCCCTAGCAAATGATATGTTTGGTAAATCTGGTCAAAACTTAATACCATTATTTAATACTTCTAATGAAGATACACAAAAGTTAATGGAACAAACTGAAAAGTATGGAATGGTAATGAGTGATGACGCTGTAAAAAGTAGTGCCGCATTCCAAGATAGTTTAACAAAATTAAGAAAAACAACTGGTGGTTTAAAGAATAAATTGGTTGGTAGTCTATTACCTGGATTAACTGATGTAATGGACGGCTTTAGTGATTTAGCCACTGGGGTAGAAGGTGCAGATACTAAAATACAAACAGGTATTAGTAAAGTTATAGATAATATTACTACTATTATACCAAAAGTTGTTGAAGGCTTAATGTCTGCTATGCCGACTTTAATTGAAGCAGCAGGTAAAATATTAATGTCTTTAGTACAAGGTGTTATTCAAGCATTGCCACAAATTATACCAGCGGCTATGGAAGTAATGAAAACTTTTATACAAGGTTTATTACAATACTTGCCACAATTATTAGAAGCAGCTATGGAGATAATACTTGAATTAGCAACAGGTATAGCAGAAGCAACACCACAAATTATTCCAGAAGTTGTTAATATAATCATAACTCTAGTAGAAACTTTAATTGATAACATAGATTTATTATTAGATGCCGCAATACAATTAATTATAGGATTAACTGAAGGTATATTAAATTCATTACCAATATTAATTGAGAAAGCACCAGAGATTATTTGGAAATTAACACTTGCTTTAATTAAGGCAGTACCTAAATTATTAAAGGCTGCTGTTGAGATAATCGCAACTTTGGTAACTGGTCTAGCAGATAATTTATTCAAATTAATTAATTGGTGTTTAGAATTACCAGGCAAAATAGTACAAGCAATTAGAGATGGAATACAACAAATTAAAAATGTTGGTGGAGAATGTATGAGTGGTCTAGTAGATGGCTTAAAAGATAAATGGGAAAAACTTAAAGGTGGCGTACAAAATCTAGGTAATGGTATTGTAAATAAATTTAAGTCCATATTTGGCATTCATTCACCATCAAAAGAATTTGCATTTATTGGTAAAATGAATATGGAAGGTCTAAATAAAGGAATGGAAGATATGCAACCAGAGATACAAAAGACTATTGACGGGGCATTCAATTTAAACCCATCATTGACTAATAATGCAAGTACACATTATAGTCCAACATTAAATGTAGTTGTCAATAATGATATGGCATTCGACCCATTAGGACAATTAGTAAGTAATATAAAAACATTTAGTGGTGGTGCTAAAAACGATTATAATTACGGAGTAGGTAGATAATATGAAAATGTATATAGATGGCACAGAAGTATTGTGTGATAAAAATATAACTATTACAGAAGAGATGTTATCTACTTCTTCTGTAATTCTTAATAATGTATTTCCAAAAGAGTGGGACAACAATAAAGATTATGTAAGTAATTTCTATTTTCCAAAAGATTATAGTAAATTTACAATGTATGATGAAGAAAATAATTTAATCTTCGCTGGTGTAGTAAAAAATACAGGTAATATAACATTAAATCCAAGAGCACCACATTATGCTACATTACAAGTGTTAGATTTTAAAACATTTTTAAGTGAAGGTGAAACATTAGATTTTGTAATAAGTAATAAGACTATTTTAGAAGCTATTAATATGGTAATAAGTGAAATACAAGAATATGGCTTTAGATTAGGTGAAGTAAATATTTTAAATAGTACAGATGTTATTGGTGCATATAATACACAAAATCAAACTGCATATGATGTATTCCAATATTTAAGTGAAATATCACAAAGTAAATGGTACACAAGAGTACAAGATGAAAATACAATATTAATTGATTTTTATGACCCTACATTAATGCCAACAGGTCAAGATATAGAATATACACAAGAATTCTTTGAAAATAATAAAATATTAGATATTCAATACACATATTCAACAAACGATTATAGAAATAAACAAGTAATGTTAAGTAATGATGTTTATGGAAGTATAGATGAAACTGAAACATTATTATCAACTGGCTATAGTTTAGAATATGTATTAACACAAAATATAGCAAATATAAGCAGTATTACACAAAATGGCATAAATAAAACATATGCAAGTATGGAAGAAAAAGAAGAAGGTATAATAGCAGACTTTTATTTTGAAGTAGGTAAGAATATTATTGAAAGTGATGAGCAAATACCAGTAGGACAAACAATAGTAATTACATATACACCAATAGTAAAAGGTAGACAAGTAATATATAACATGGGTGAAGTCCAAAGAGTAGCAAATCAAACTGGAAGAAAAGGCGTAATTGCTAGATATGAAACAAGAAATGATGTATTAAGCAGTAATGAATTACAAGCAGTAGGAGAAAGTTATTTAAAATATAAAGGCACAAGTGAAATAATCTTAACAATACAAACACAAAATAGTGGATTATGGAACATAGGTGAAGTAGTAGAATGGAATGACGCACCATTAGAAGAATTAAATAAAACATATATGGTAAAGAAAAAGACTATACAAAGAATATATGCAAAAGATTTAATAACAATGTTTTATACATATGAATTAACTAGTTCATTCAATAGTGAAAGTGCAATAAATTATTTTGATAATCAAAGAAGAAAAGCAACTGGAAATATAGAAGAAGGCAAATTTATAGATAGAAACTTTGATATAGAAAACACTGCTAATATAATATTTAACGATTTTGAAAAAATAGATGAAATAGAATACACAAATTTATTAGATTGTGTATTAGATAGTCCATTCTATTTATAGGAGGTATATTATGACACAAGATTATAAAAATTTATTATTAGATTATTTAACTAACAATTTAGTAGAAGAAATGCCATTAAATAATATACCAGAATTTACGCCTACTATTAACGAAGAAAGTGATTTATATAGAACATTAAGTGATGAATTTACTTATGGATTTAAAGAACGTGGTGTAGTTAAGTGTAAAGATAGTAATAATAATTATAATGGTAAAACAATCGTATATGGCTTTTATTATTTATCTTCTACACAAACAACAACTAATTCTAGGGGGTTTATATTACTATTAGATGAAGAATATAATATGTTAGATTTAATAACTGAATTCTCTAGTGGCACAAAATTAGGCTATATTTATGTACTTAACGTAGATGAAACTGGACAATTATATGGAATAGATATGGCATATAATGATAATAACAAAGGTAGATTTATAATGCTTAATAATGTAAGCATTAAAAGCGAAAGTGCAGAACATTACCAAGTAAAATTAAAAAAAAGTTATTTTCTACAAGGTAGCGTATCAACTGGCTTGCCACTAATTAATAATATATTTAAAGACCCAAATTCATCTTCTTATTTTATATATTCTTTAGGTATGCGTGGAACATTATTAAAAATAAGAGTTGGTGCAGAAAATGAATGGATTGATTATACTGAAAATACAAACTTTTCATCATCTATTGTTGCGAGTGTAAATGCTTTTTGGGACAATAATAATAATTTAACGGTATGTATTTTAAGAAAATCAACATTGACAGACAATAGTATAGTTATTCAATTTGGTATTAGTGATAGTAATAATGTTATTCAATATACTAATAAAGGCGAATTCAAAGCAACATTTTACCCTACAATCAGTTCTTCAAAAGTATATTTATTAGAAGATAATATAGGTAATGCTTCAACAAAACGTTTAAGAACAACAAGTGGTTATATAGTAAGCCCTACAAAATTTTATATGACAACTGGTGCATTTATTGAAGGCACAGGAACATTAGTGCCAGATAAATTAATACCAAGTACAATAGAATATGATAATGGAACAATAACTAATATGGGTTTGGATTTAAACTATGCAACAGCAGAAGCTAGTGAAGATTATGTAGTAATGTTTAGTGAAACACTTTTAATTAATAATTCATTATTTGTAATCAATTACATAAATGAAGATAATACAATAAATTACCCAAAATATGATATAACCGTAAATTTTATTTTAGATGAATATAACTATGCAAGAAAATTTATAACAAATGTATTATATAGTGATTTACTAGAATTCAATGTTATAGATATAACTAATATGTATAACTTATTTAAAATAAATGCAGTAGTAAATTCATTTGACGCTGGTACTTCATTATTATTTAATACAAATATAATATATAATTCAAATAACTTTAATGGTTCAGAATATAGTAATACAAACGCAATCGACCCAAAACAAATATGGCTATATGATGAAAATGGTAATATTATATTTGCAAGAAATTTATATAATAAAACTTTATATAATAATGTAATGGAAGCAACATTAGAAGTACCTAATACTATGTTGAATGATACTACAATATCTACACAAAAATTAATAAGTGAAACAAATTATATAATGAATGAAAATGAAGGAGATATAACAAAAAATATATATGAAACATTATATATAAACTTCTTTAATACAATATTAATGCAAAATAGAAATACAATAAATTATATAGATAATATCGTAGGCTCAACTAGATTAAATAGAAGTATAAGTGATACAAATGATTATGATGAAGCAAAAATAACAAAATTTAGAGTAAACTATCAAAATGGAACAAGTTATATAGGAAATATAACAAGTAGCACAATAACAAATGGAATTGCTGATATACAATTTCAATTAACACCAATTAGTGATATACTTAATATAGAGATTATAAGCAACGATGAAAACACAACATATCAAACAATTAGAGAATTTACTAATTATGAAATAGGAAAGACTTATGTATTATCACAAAAGTGTCATGTAGAATAGGAGGAATGATATATGGCAATACAACAAATTCAATATGATGATAAAGAAGCAATAAATATAGATAGTGCAGTGCCAGATAAAAATAAATGCAAAGCTGATGATTTAAACGAAATAAAAAGTGTAGTAAATAATAATTCATACGAAACACCAAAAGTAAGTTCACAAGTAGATACTGATTATAAAGTAAATGTACTAACTACTAAAAACTTATTTAATAAAGATAATGCAAATATATTAAATGCTTATTTTGATAATAATGTACCAATTACAAGTGATAATGGAACAAGAGTAATTTACATACCTTGTAAAGAAAATACAACTTATACAATTTCGAAAGCTCAATCAAATAGATTTAGAGTAGGTTATACAACTGAATTACCTACAACAAATACAAGTGTATCAGGTGTTATTTCCAATAATTCTGCTACATCAATAAAAATAACAACAGGAAATAATGCAACATACATAGTAGCATTTGTATGGATTAATAGTGATACATTAACATTAAATCAAGTATTAGATAGTATACAAATAGAAGAAGGCTCTACTGCTACAACCTATGAAGCATTTATACCAAATACAATAAATGTAAATAATGAAAAATATACTGATACAATAAATGTAGGTACATCTATTAATGATAAGAATAGGGTAAATATATTATATAGTAAAAATCTATTTGATAAAGAAACAACACCTATATTTAATGGCTATATAAATGATGATGGCTCAATAACAGCAAATGCTAGTAATAGAATATTGTATATACCAATAGAAGATAATAAAACATATACAATACAAAAAGAAGTTGGTAATTCACCTAGATTTAGAATTAGTTTAACAGATGATGTGCCAGCAAACAATTTAAGTGGTTATAGTTTTGTAAAAGATGATAATGCAAATACTTTATCAATCACAAATACAACTCATAAATATTTGTGCGTATGGTATTGGACAAGTGCTAGTACAACAACTGAAACAGAAATAAAAGGAAGTATAATTATACAAGAAGGAAACACAATTATAACACCTTCTATTAATGTAGATGGAGAAGAAATATATAATGCTGGTAAAGATATAATAACTGCTGGTTTTAGTAGTGATTATGTACTTGCAACAACTAATACTTATGTAGATGTTCCATTAAATACTACTTATTCCCAAATAGGAACAAATTTTGAAATAAATAATGGTGAAATAATATGTAAAAAAGATGGGTATATAAAAGTAAGTTGCCATTTTAATTATTTATATATTGCTGGTACAGGAAGTAAATGGATAACAATTAGTCTTTATCATACTTATTATAACTCATTTATAACTATAAATATAACTGGAACACAAAATGAAAGAGCAGATATAAGTGGAACTGATAGACTAGTTTATGTATATGCTGGTGATAAATTAAAAATACAAAATTATGGAACACAAAACGATACATTGAGAGCGGCATACTCTTACATGACTTGTGAATATGTATAAAAGGGTACATTATGGAAAATATAACAATAGGAATGATAAGGAATTTCGTTATTAATTTATCAGCATTTTTAGTAGCTGGTGGAACTATTGGTGCATTTGCTATTAAATTTGGAAAAAGCATTTTAAATAAAGAACTAATAAAACCATTTAATGATAGAATAGATAATTTAGAAAAATCAAGAGTAAAACAACACGAAGATACAATTAATAGAATAAACAATGTACAATTATATAGTGATAAAAATTTCCTAGTTAGATTTTTAGCAGATATAGAACAAGGTAATAAAGTAGATGAAGTAGAAAAAGAAAGATTTTATGAAGTATATAAAGATTATAGAGAACTAGGTGGTAATTCTTATATACAACATAAAGTAGAAAAACTACAAAAGGAAGGTAAACTATGAAAGAAATTATAGAAAATATTGCAAAATTAATAGATTTAAAAAGCATAATTACATTAATAGTAGTAATATCATATACTGCTATGGTATTTATGGGATTAGTCGAAGCAGACTATAAGGACTTGGTAATAATGATATTAACTTATTATTTTGCTAAAAAAACTGATGAATTAAAAAAGTAGGAGGAAATATGGGTAAATATTTAGGTGCTTTAAAAGTACCAGTATTAGAACATAATGATAATTTTATGGAAAGTCCATTTGGAACTAGAACATATAAAGGAAAAAAAGAACAACATAATGGTATTGATTTACATACAGGTAAATCTAATAAAGATAATACAAAAGACAATGTTATTGCAATCGAAAGTGGTAGAGTTGTAAAAGTATCTTTTTCTAAAACTAGGGGTAATTATGTAGAAATAAAACACAATGCAAATTACACTACTAGATACTTACATATGGCAAATAATAGTATTAAAGTAAAAGCAAATCAAAATGTACTAAAAGGTGCTGTATTAGGAATTGATGGAATGACTGGTAGTGCAGATAGCGTACACGTTCATTTAGCAGTAATAAAAAATGGTAATTATGTAGACCCATTACCATACTTAACAGGTGAACAACAAATAAACCCTATACTAGAAAAGAATGTACCATATAAAATGTTAAAGAAAAAATTTAAAAGATATGGTGCTTGTGTAGGCAATAATAAAGTACCATATAAAGTATTAAGTGCAACTGATAAAGATAAATGTAATAATGTAGGTGGCTATGCTAGAACTAAAATAGGTGCAATATATACATTCTATGATTTTATATTAGATAGTAAAGGCAATTGGTGGGGTTGCACTACTAAACCAACAAGTAAACAACCTAAAAAGCATTATATATGTGTATATGATAACACTGGTTATCAAGTAGAAAAAGTAGAGGTATAATGTGGAATACGATTATTACAAAGTGTACTTTGGTACTGATAGCACTGGTTATGATAATCCTATATATTGTGATAGTTTAGAACAAGTACAACATGAATTAGACAATGGAAGCTTATATGATAAATATTTAGTAATAGGGCATATAAAATCACAAAATGAAGATGTAATCATCTGTGCTGGAAGATTAGATTTGAATAGAACACGAAATAGGAAAGGAAGATAAATTCCTCTATATTACAATTCGTGTTTTAGATATAGACTAGATTAATTCTAGTCTTTTTTTTGTGTAAAATTGAAAAAAATTGCAAAAAACTATTGATTTTATATTATTATAATATTATAATATAAGTGTAATATAAAGAAAGAAGGAATAAAATATGTACAATGAAGCAGATAGTTATTGCGAAAGACAAATGAATGATAGAAAGGAACAAGAAAAACAAGTAAGAGAAAAATTACTTGAAATCTATGAGAATAGTGATGAAGATATTAAATTAATAATATCAATGTTAATTCAAACTGAATATGAACTTGCTATACAAAAAGATAATTATATATGCAGAGAAATTAATATTAAAGCAAGAGAAAATAATGAAACACCAAATTATAGTAAAGCACATAATTTAGATGAATATGTAAAAGAAAATAAAGAATTGATAGAAAAGGTGTGGTAAAACACACCTTGAAAATAATAGAAAGGAATGAATAAGATGAAGTTAAAGAAATGGTTAGAAATCATACTAATAGCATTATTAATTATACTAACATTTAAGATGTTTATGGTAGATGAAATAATAGGTTGCTTAATTTTTATAGTAAACTTAATAATTTTTATCATATTAGACTACTATGGTACTCTAATAAACGAATTAAGCACTAAATTAAGTTATTTTATGAATGAAGAATAGAATTATACTAGAAAGAATAAAAAGTGCTAAAAACACACTAAAAACGAATAGGAGAATATATATGAATAATGATAAAAGAATACTAGAAATATTAAAATTAGACTTAAAAAGGTGGATTGAAGAAACACCTAAAGATAAAAAAATTAATGAAAAGCAATTATATAAAGAATTATTAGACCAAATAGAATATTTAGAATATACATATAAAGGAGAAACAAAAAATGAAGATTAATTACACATTAGAATACAATTCTACTAATAAGACATGGGTTGTATGGAAGAATTTAGAAAGTGAACATTCATATAACTTCTATAAAGTATATGAAGGTAGCAAAAAAGAATGTCAAGAAAGATTAAAGGAGATTAAAAATGGCGAAGCTAGTAAAACAAAAATTCACTAATGCAAAAGGTGAACGTAAGGTTTATTCTTACTTAATACCTGTTAGTAAAGTACAGATAGAAGCAAGTAAGATTAATCCAGATAAAGAGATAAATATAAAAATAGAAAATGGTAAATTAGTTATATCTAATTAAAATAAAAAGAGGTAGTTAAGAGATTATGGAAAAAGACACACAAAAATTAAAATTTATAATAGAGTATATATATGAAGATATAAAAGATAAAATGCAAATAAATACAACATCACATTTAAGATTTTATCTAGAACAAAAGAATATAGATTTAACAAATGAAGAAATTAGAAAATTGTATATAAGAATAACAAATTATAGAATACAAAAATATGGTAATAGTGTAATATTCAAAGAATGCCCGAGGCAAAGAGAATATACAAAATATGATGATTATTTAAAACACAGAGAGGAGAGAGAAAATGACTATATTTAATGTTATATTAGTAACAATTATATTCTTATTAGTTAGTTTATTAATAGCAACACCAATAGCATTATTATTGATATGGCTATTAAATAGTGAAGATGAAGAAGAATATAAAGATGTAATAAGATATAAAAAAGGAGATAGAAAATGAAAAATAATGATGAAAAGAAAGAATTACAAGAACTAATAGAAGATACAATAGTGTACGCTGTTGCTGGTGTATTATCTATAATGTTAATGCTTACTTTAATTGTAGGTGTAGTAAAATTATGTATCTGGATTTGGAGCGTATAATATGACAACAGATGAACAAAGATTAAAAGAAATAAAACATAAAAAATATGAATTAACAATAGCAATAAGAGATATGAAAAAAGAGCTTATTAGATTATCAAGTGAAGAAGCTATGATTAATGGTTGTCATAGAATAATAAAAGCAAAACAAAAATATAAACATAATAGTAAAAGGAAGATAAGATAATGAGTGAATTTATGGAAAACCATATTAATGATTTAGAATTACAAATAGCACAATTAGAAACAGCGGTTAGATGTTATGTAGTAGATATTGATATACAAAAACAAAAAAATAAAGAACTACAACAAATAATAGATAAAGCAATAGAATATATAGAAAAAAATAAACATTTGAATTGGTATGTTGAAAGTTGTTATATAAGTGATTTATTAAAATTATTAAAAGGAGAAGAATAAAAATGAATGAAGAAAATGAAAGAATATGCGTTGAACTAAATGAAAAAGACGTTCAAGAAATGGTTGATTGTTATGAAAAAGATATTAAGTATATAAAACAATTAGAATATAGAATAGATAAAGCAATAGAATATATAAATAACTATATGCCAAATTATGATTTTGACCATTATAATTTAGAAAAACTATTAAATATATTAAAAGGTGAAAACAATGAAGATTAATATATTAGGAACTAATTATAAGTTAAAGGAAAATTGTAATGTTAGTGATTATAGTGGATTGATAGAAAATGAAGCATATACTGATTTTACTACAAAAGAAATTATAATAGGAGATTATGACACTGAAGATACTAATTCAATCAAAAATCTAAAATATCATATTAGAAAAGTAAAAAGACACGAAATAATACACTCATTGTTATATGAAAGTGGATTAGATAGTAATACAGATTGGGCAACTAATGAAGAAATAATAGATTGGATTGCTATACAATATCCTAAAATGAAAGAAATATTTTCAAAATTAAATATAGAAAGTTAAGAAGCAAAGATAATGAGTTTAAAAAAAGCAATTAAATATGGAAAAGAACATAGAAAAGATTATAGAGGTGCAAAAAGTGTTGACCCTTCTTGTAGAAATCATAATGGTTGTGACTGGTGTAAAGGAAATAGAACTTATCAAAGTGTTAAACAAAAACAAAAGACTGACGAAATGTTAAAAGAGATGGAGATGGGAGATAATGATAGTAAATAGCAAAAATAAAAAGCAATATGAAATAGAACTACCTAATGGAAAAATAATAAAAGGTGTATGGTTTATTGGTAAACAACTAGAAGTTATCTTAAAAGCATATAATATACCATATAAGATAATTGATAGAAAGAAGGATAGTAATGAGAATAATAGAAAATCACGATAAAAAATATGAAAAATTAAAAATTGTGATAGAAAAAATCAAGTACATTGAAGATAATTTTAATTTAATTCTCAGTTTCGATAGAAGATGGGCAAATCATTATAAAATAGTAATGAATGATAAAGAATACACATTTAATACTTATGATAGTGTAATCTCAGCACTAGATATTATAATAGATATGAAAGGTTTATCGGAAAAATGAAAATAGTAAAAGTAAATTTAAATGAAGAAAGAAAGAAGATAGTAAATAATATTACAATTATACCAATAGCGGATGTGCATATAGGAGATAAAGGAAGTAATATAAAACTATTTGAAGAAACATTAAAAAGAATAAAAGATGAACCAGATACATATACTATCATAAATGGAG
>Ga0326512_10001499_pt1 | contig 17892 bp, 30 predicted proteins | sample 1_2617_0518_D_FD_203652 | JGI IMG/M metagenome (GOLD analysis project Ga0326512, IMG submission 203652) | Bovine rumen microbial communities from UC Davis, California, United States - 1_2617_0518 | ecosystem: Host-associated > Mammals > Digestive system > Stomach > Rumen | place: USA... | reverse complement strand
TAGGGAAGGACATCAGAACAAAAATGCTTTTGGAATTTGATACTGGTAATGTTTCAAACAGATTTTTGTTTATGTCACCTTATGAGGCGTTTCAGAAGGTTATGGTTGACGGCCACAGGTTCGGACAGGAATTGAGTTATGAAGACGATTGAGATTAGAAGTCTTTTGGACAGACCGAAGGAAATTTCAATACCAGCCGAGATTGAGCGTTATTTCAATTTGTGGAGATGCAGGACGGATTCGGATGTGAAATCACTGGAAATTTTTTACGCTGGGTGGGTCATGTCCAATCCGGCGGTCAAGGAATTATATAATGAGTATGAACGGAAGTTAAAAAATAAAAAATAATTTGCTCCTTGCCCTAGGTTGTACGTTGTATAATCTAGGGCTTTTTTTTGTAAGTAATGTTTTTATATTACCAGCATCGAAAACATGCTGTAAGGCGTGTTTTTTTTGTGTTATAGAGAAAATTAAACATATAATAGTAGGTTTTTATACTATATAAAATACTAGTATAAAATAATAAAAAAATAAAAATATTTTATAAAAACTACTTGACATTTTTTGTAAAATACTTTATTATATAATTAACAAAACAAAGCAAGAACAACTTGCAAAAAGGAGACTACTATGACAGACAAACAAATTCTTAACAATGAAATTGACAACCTTCTTAATCAAATGGAAATTTCAAAAGATTTGAAAAACTGCCTTGTATGGTGCAAAACACAAAGGGCTTCAAAATCAGTCTACAAATTGGTTCATTTTGGGTGCAGAAAAATCTTGAAAAGAGAATCAACTAACCCAAAATCAGAATTGACACTTTTGTATTTGATTGATTTTACAAATAAAAGATTCTAAATAAATCAGTGTTTGCAAGTTCACTTCAAAAATCTGGAAGGAGTAAATTATGAGAACTAATGGAATTGTTAGCGGGTTAAAGACAGAAAATGAAGATTTTGAGTGGTACCCGACAACACAGGAAATAGTGGATTCTGTAGCGAAATGGATTTCACGTAACGGAGAATGTACTGGGTCAATTCTTGACATAGGATGCGGAAACGGCGGTTTTTTCGAGAAATTGGGAAGGACTGATTTTTTTAAGTCTGATGATTACGGAACGAAAAATTATGAATCGAAATTAAGCAGGAATTTTACGAAATATGGTATTGAAAAATCAAATTTACTCGCCGAGCTGTTGCCTGATGATGTGATTCTTTTGGGGTCTGACTTTCATTCAAACACGTTGATTGACAAAAAGGTGGACTGTATTTTTTGTAATCCACCTTACTCAGAATACGAGGACTGGACGGAAAGAATCATAACCGAGGGGAATGCGGGAAAGATTGTGCTGGTAATTCCTTCAAGATGGAAGGACAGCGAGCGGATAAAGCTGGCGTTGGAACGTAGGGAATATTCAGCGGAAACAATCGGTACTTTTGACTTTTCAAATGCTGAACGCAAGGCGAGGGCAAAAGTTGACGTTATTGGGATTCTGCCGAAGCTGAGTGAATACGGAAGAAAAAAACAATCAGACCCTTTTGACTTGTGGTTTGATTCTACATTCTCACTTAGTGCCGATAAAAAAAGCGTGTCGGAATATGATGCTGATGAAAAGAAGAAAAACGAGATATTCAAGTCCGGCGACACGGCCGAAGACCTTGTGAGATTCTACAATGCCGACATGGAGAAACTGTATGAGAATTACAGGAGCCTTGAGAATCTGGACGCGGAAATATTCAAGGAATTAAAGGTGGATGTTGCCATGCTAAAAAAATCCCTTCGTGAGAGATTGAAAAATCTGAAAGTTCTTTATTGGGATTTGCTTTTTAAGAAATATGATAAGTTGACACAACGGCTGAGCACGAAGGGAAGGGACAGGGTGATTAAACGGTTGAATGGCAATACCGCTATTGATTTCACCCTTGACAATATCTATCAGCTTACCTTGTGGATGATTAAGCATTCAAACACCCTGTTTGACGAACAGTTGACGGATTTCTTTTTCACTTTGTCCAGATCGGAGAACATTCACCGATACAAAAGTAACCTTCGCTGGAATGATTCGGATTGGAAATATTTGAAAGAAAAGGTTTCCGATAACTGGTGCGGTTACAGGGCTGACAAGGGAAAAGAGCTTTTGAAAAATATCATGCTTGATTACAGAATTGTTGTTACTGGATGGAAAAATTTTGAGACGGATTGGAAGAGCAGATTGAGCGATTCCGTAAGGGAATTTCTTTACGATGTGTGCGTGATTGGAAAGAATTTGGGCTATGACGTGGACTTTGAGTTACCTAAACCCTATGACAATATTGACTTGAGCGAGTGGGGAAATTTCGACATAAAGACAAGGGATGGAAAAGTTTTCTGCAATGTTAAACTTTACAAGAACGGAAACAGGCATTTGAAATTCTGTATTGATTTTATGAAGAAATTGAACGTGGAGATGGCAAGAATCAACGGATGGATTCATGACAAGGCTGAGGCGGTCAAGGAATTCGGCTACACGGAAAAGGAAATGGATTCCATCTGGAAGGGAAATCTGAAAATAGGAATCGGTGACGGCAGGACGCTTTTGGGTTTGCCAAATTTAAATGATGAGGTGATGATAAATGAATAACAGGAACGGCGAACTAAATAAGAAAGCTGAGCTTCTGGAAATTAAATTTCTTGAGGAATTGGGTGTTGATACCCTTGGAAGATATACGGAAGTTGAAAATCATATTGGTGAGATGATTGACGTGCTTGTCGGTGAGAATGATGATTTGCAGGATATTTCAGAATGTGATATGGCTGGATTAAAACATGATTTGGAGGATAAATATAACGCAATTAGTTCGGCTGGTTACAACTTGCGTAATATGAAAAAGGTTGTAGACAAAATGCGAAATTCAGATTTGAAAACTACTTTGATTTCATACATTGAAGATATGAAAATAGATTTATCTTAGGAGGAAAGAAGATGAAAGATGAATTGTATAAAGCAGGTGACAAAGTTTATCACAGATTATTTGGGGAGGGCAAAGTAATTTTCACATATAAAGCCCATTCCGGGGTTGGTGTCGTTGAAGTCAAGTTTAACAGATTTGAGACCAATAGAAGCATTCTTGCGGAAAGTGATGCCATAAGACTTCCGAATTTATGTAAATATTGTGCCGATGAAATTCCATTCGGCTTGTATTGTTGCCGAAGGTGCTGGGATACTTGTGAAAGAGAAAAAAGAAAATAAAGGGTGATTTATATTGTAGGTATATTTATTTTGTTTGCAATATATGTTATAATGTGATTAAGGGTGAAATAAGAAAATGAATGAGTTTTTGGAAAATGATTTCAAAAGTCGCGTTGAGTTGATACGAAATAAAACAAATGTACTTCATTTTTCCACTGGTGCTGATTCTGTAGCTAGTTTCTTGAAGTTAAGGGAAAATGGAATTGAGCCTATTTTGATTTATCAATATTTTATAAAAGATTTGCCGATGGTAAAGAATTATATTGATTATTTTGAGAAAAAATTCAATGTTCATGTTTATCAGTTTCCCAGCACGTTATGGGCTGAGCATTATGACAAGGCTTTTTATCAGCCCCCATTGATGTATCGCGAGAAATATTGGAACAAGCTGACGCAATATGGTCTTTGGCTTTACAACAAGGATTTTTTTAGAAAAAATATAGCGGATTCGTTGGGAGGGGATGTAGTTTTTCATTTGGGATTGAAATATACTGATGGTGTATTTAGATACAATCATCTTTTGAAAAACGGAGTTTATTTCGGTAATAAATTTTATCCTGTAGCTAGTTATAAGGTTTGTGACATACAGGATATTTTGAAAAAATATGATTGCAAGTTACCCATTGAATATAAATTATGGGGAATTTCTTTTGAATCCCCACGTGGTTTCAATATAAATTTAATAAAGGAAAATTGTCCTGAGACATTTAATATGATTAAAGAACGATTTCCATTGGTTGGTGCGTTGGGTTATCGTGACCTATACAATAAATTAAACACGCATTTTAAACAGAGAGTTTCTCAATATAAGGATTTTGCCCTTAGTAAGGAGGATTATGAGACATGGTGAGGGAGCTTCATAAAAAATCAAAAGGAATTGAAGGATTAGTTGACATTGAGGAAAAAACACAGAAACAGGTTGACGACATTGAAAAAATAAGAAGCAAAGACTATAATCCGGAGATGGATTTGGCGTTTTATTTTTCAGTGGTTTTCAATACGAGGGATGAGCGTGATGGATGGCTTAAAAAGCATAACATAAAACTTGAAGATGATTTTTTCGTGAAAGCGGAAAATTTTAATTTATAAGGAGGTGTGGATATGTTAAGTTCAGCACAGATTCTTAGCAGACCTAGTTCGTTTAGGTCAACTTATTCCACTGATAGTTGATTTGACCAGTTAATGCCGGATGCCCCTGTTTGTTTTTCAGGCAGGGGTATTTAATTATTTGACAAGGAGCTTTTAAACGATGGGTTTTTTTGATGATTCAAATGATAAAAAGAGCGAGCCGGAAGATAATTTTGGAAAGATGCTGAGGGAACAGCTTAGACTAAAAGAATGTAAGCTGGAGGATGGAACAATGGTTTCAAACATGGAAGGAATATGTCAGGCTATGATTGGCAGGGCGTTGAACGGTGATTTGGCGGTGGTTGAGCTTATGAACAAATTGATGAAATAAAATTATCGTTTTTATATAAAATTGCTCATTTTGTGACCGAAAACTAATCTTTTCGGTCATTTTTTATTTATTTTTTTTAGAAAATGTATTAAAATTGACAAAAAACATGGTTTAATTTATATATTTTTATATTGCGATAGGATGGACGGTGATATGGAAAATAAAATAATTGAGAAGAAAAAGAACGGCAGACCGAAAAAAATAACTGAGAAAAAATTCAGAATTGCCGTGAAGGATTCTAACGGAAACAAGTCCCAGATAGCGTATAGGCTGGGATGCACGTGGGCATGTGTGAATAATTACGTCAAGAACAATCCTTTTGCACAAGAACTTTTGAAACAGGAATCGGAAATTGTACTGGACATAGCTGAGACAGTTGTCGTGAACGCAATAAAAAATGGTGATGTTGACGTGGCGTGGCGGTATCTGAATAAAAAGGGAAGGTCAAGAGGATATGGTGATTCTGTGGGAACACAGGTCAACGCCAGCGGAAACGAAATGCAGGCTGATACCGTGGTTATTGACACCAGTACAAGGGATTTGATTGACACGATAAAGGCAGACATAATGGAAAATCCGCCAGTACCATGGAAAATAAAGAAGCTGGTTCCCGCTGAATACAACGAGGAATAAAAAGTGGAAATAGACAACAACTTCATAGACAAGATTTTGAGAAACCCACATTACATCGGATGGCTCATCGGCAAGGACAGGCTGAATACTCTTCATTCCGAGTGGATAAAATATTGCTGGGATTCAAATGAGCCCCAAGGATTGCAGGCTTTCCGCGGAGGGTACAAGTCAACGGCGATAGACCTTGTTGGAATAATACGCTCATTCATGCTTAATCCAGACGACAGAATTGCACTGGTGAGAAAATCATTCAAGGATTCGTCCACGGTTGTTGAGTCTGTCAAGCAGGCCATGCAGATTCCAGTGATAAAGGAAATATTCAAGTTCATTTACGGCGAATATCCCAGGGCAACAATCGCAAGGGAAGGACGTTTAAGTTATAATTTCAAGAAGTCGATAACACCCGAGGCGAGCCTTACCGCATACGGAATAGATTCAAGTCTTACAGGTTATCACTTTGACAGAATAATTTGTGACGACATAATTACCTTGAAGGACAGGATAAGTAAGGCTGAGCGTGAACATACTAGGGAAGCCGTTAGGGAACTTGCCACAAACATCATTGACCCTAGAAAGGGAAGCATCTGGATAGGAACTCCGTGGCATAAGGATGACGCCTGGAAAGACATAAACACATTTTGCGATATAGCAAAATATTCCATAAACGAATATAATTTTTTGGGTGAGGAAGCCGTCGCGGAAAAGAAAAAAAGAACCACACCTTTTCTTTATTCGGCGAACTATGAGCTGGAAATAAGAAGGGATGAGACAAGCCTGTTTGCCGAGCCTAAGATGGCTGAGGGATGGAACTACGATAAGAGAAGTTATGCTCACATAGATTGTGCGTATGACGGAAATCATTATTGTGCATTGACAATACTCTCACCATTGGATAATGACAATCCCGAAACAGCCACGAAGTTTCAAGGCATTGGTTTCGCATATCCGGGAAACTGCAAGGCATGGGCAAATGAGGTCGCAAGGCTATTCAAAAGATATAAATGCAGGTTTCTTCTCAATGAAACAAATCCCGACAAGGGTTATTTTGCCAATCAGATGGAGAAGCTGGGTGTAAGGACAAAAACCTATTCGGAGACGGAGAACAAGCACATCAAAATCAGTACGAACCTCTACGAATACTGGGACAAGATACAATGGTCGCCAGACACTGACCCGGAATACTTGAACCAGATAATAGACTACAGGGAAGGGAGTGAACCCGACGATTCACCCGATTCATGTGCGTCATTGATTCGTGAGATATGCAAGCCGAACAAGTCAAGGTCAAGGGCACTATGGACTTAAAAATAATACTTTTAATTTTTTTGTTTTTACTTTATAATAAAAAACAGGAGGATCGGAAATGAGCAGGAAAATTATTCTGATAATTTTTTCAGTCATGGCTCTTTTGATTTTTGTCCTTTCAGTGATAATTTATTTTAGCCAAAAGAAAATAAAGTCATGCAGGGACGAGATAGAGATGCTGGCTGATGACAATGAGTTTCTAAGCGACAGGATAAATCAAATTATGGGGGAACTTGAAATTGAAAAGAAACATAACTTGGAACTGGCAAAAAGGCTTGCTGACATTAGCTGTATGTCTATTGACGATGTTCTTCACCAGTTGCAGAACGACAAGAACGGTATACAGGGTCATTGACATAGACTTCCCGGAGTTTCCAGTGCTGGGGGATTATGAGGTACTTGAAGGAAACAGGGTTGCGACGGACGAGGAATATTTCAGGAAGCTGTTGATATTCAGAACGCTTTACATTGATGAGCAGGAAAAATATAACGAGAAAAAGAAACTTATTGAAGGGGAAGACAATGGATGATTTGAGAATAAAAGACCAGATAAAGAATGACGGATGGGTTAATTTGTTTTCGGGACTGGGAACCGTGGCTGACAAGAGAAAGTCAACGAGGGCGGTTCCGAACGGTTTTCTCATGGACTTGGAACTTGAGACAATCTATGCTGATGACGGACTTGGGGCAAGAATAATTGATTTGCTTCCCGATGACATGATGAAGCAGGGGTGGCACTACAATTTCAACTCCGAGAAAGAGGGATTTGAGGAAAAGACAAAAATTTATGATGAAATATTCAAGGTAATTGGTGCAAACAAGAAAATAAATCAGGCATTAAAATGGGCAAGGCTTTATGGTGGTGGTTTAATTCTTTTAGGGGTTTATGATGGTGATGAACTTGACCAGCCATTGAACTTAAATAAAATAAAGAATTTTGAAAACCTCAAAATAATCCCTAGAAACAATATAATGTATGGAACAATGGAATGGCAGATGAATCCGGAGTTGCCTCATTATGGTCAAGTTGAATATTATCCTGTCACTTTCTATGTTGGAAGAGAGTATATTGTAAAAAGAATTCACTATAGCCGGGTTATAGAATTGCACGGAATTGAAATACCATCATCAGATGCAAGTATTATTCCAATGGAATTCAGATACTGGGGGTTGTCGGTGTTCCAGCGAATACAGGAACGGTTGAAAGACCTTGGTTCGAGTTTCGCGTCATTGTCAAATCTATTACAGGAGCTTACAATCGGAAAATACAAATACCGTGACTTGGCTGACATAATGGCAAGTGAGGGAGGGGAGAAGCTGGTTCAAAACCGATTGCAGGCTATGGATTTGATGAAGTCAACTTTCCATTCTGTATTGATGGACACTGAAGATGAATTTGTCCGGGACACTTTATCCTTTGGTGGGGTTTCTGATATACTTCATCAATTCATGATGATGCTATCTGCAAGTACTGGGTATCCAATAACAAGATTGTTTGGAGTTAGTCCAGCCGGATTGAATAGTACAGGCGATTCAGATACATATCAATATTATGATATGGTCAGGGCCAGACAACAGACAGACCTGCTTCCAATTCTTGAAAGGATTGTTCACATAATTTCTGTTTGGCAGAATGTTGAGGAGCCGACAATTGAGTTCAATCCATTGGAACAGATGACTGAAAAAGAGCAGGCTGAACTTGAAGAGAAGAAAGCCAACACAGAAAAAACAAAGGCTGATACATATCAAATGTATATTGATATGGGAATAATGACACCAGAAATAGTTGAGGAACTTGAGTTTGGTGACACGTTGAAAGAGATAGATGAAAAGCTGGGAATAAAAAGAACACCAGATGAGCTTCCGCCAGTAGGGGAGGAATAAAGATGGAAAGATGGTCATTGTTGATTTCAGTTGTTTCCGGGCTGTCAGCCTGTATGGGCTTCATAGGTATTTTCATTAAGCTGGGAAAGGAGAAGGGCGAGTCGGATGTGGTACTGAATGAAATGCGGAGGGACATAGACAACAACGAGCACAATATCAATTCACTTGCATCGAAGGTCACGCAGATACAGATTGAGAACACAAAATTAATAACCACGCTTTCCAATGACCTAGGATGGATTAAATCCTCGTTGACGGACATAAAGAATGAAATAGCAAATGGGAGAAAAACAAATGGAAGAAGTAAAGGTTGAGACAAATACTGAAACAGGTGGATTGAAGGCAAAGACCGTTTCACTGATTGGAAAAATAGTGGGAGGGTCAATTATTTTAATCGGCTTCACGTTGAAATGCTTTCATGTTCTGGACTGTGAAATAAATGAGTTGATAAAAATTGGATTCGCTGAGATGGCTGTGTTTGGCACTATCGACATAAACATCGCGTTGGACAAGTTTTTGAGGAGGGATTAAAAATGTATCTGGATGATTTCGTAAAAAAATATGACGGAAAGAAAGTTGACTTTGACGGAGTGTTTGGTCCGCAATGTGTTGACTTGTTCCGTCAGTATTGCAAGGAATGTCTTAACATCAAGGAGCATACCGGAAGATGCGGAACAACTGGTGGAGCTAAAGACCTTTACATAGACTATCCAAAAATGCCATTGGAAGAAAAATATTTTTACAGATGTTCTGACGGAAACTATATTGCTGGTGACGTTGCTGTGTGGGATTCCAATTCAAACAATAAATACGGTCATGTGGCAATAGTGATGGGCAAGCTGAACGATAATTTAATTGTCTTTGAGCAGGACGGATTCAAGTTGAACGGAGCCAAAATAAGTTTGAGGAGCATGAAAAATCTTTTGGGAGTGCTCAGAAAAAGATGACCTGTAATACTTGCGAATGGTTCGTTGAGGAGACGGAAACAATAGGCGACTATCAGCATAGCGAGGCGAAAAGACTGGGCGAGAGATTCTGTTTGTTGAAGGACTTGTTCATTTCTGCAAGGGCAGATGATAGAAGCTGTAAAAATTACTTGAGGGAAAAGACAGATGAGCGTGAGAAACGAGACTGAAATCCAGATAATGCGGATTCTGTTCAAAACGAACAATGGCAAGTTCACAAAGAACACGTCTTCCAAAAGAGCCTATCCTTTTGGTGTCGAGGCTGAATATTACAGAAAATTAAGGGCTTTTTTTAAGCCCTTAATTGACTATGTGAACAAGTACATTGACGGGAACATGGATGCTTTGTTGCGTGGCGACTCAAACGAACTGGAAGTCAGGAACGACGCTATTCCGGGCAAGAGCTTCCGCAAGATGATTTATGACCTAGAGGACTACATGGACGCTTATATGCCGGACATAGGTGAGGTTCCCGAGGACCAACTGAACAACGTGATTCTATTGTCATTGAGGGAGACGGCTGAAAAGGCAAAGAAATTCGGTGACAAGGAATTTGAGAAGGAAATCAAAAAAGGAATTTTTGTCTCCGTTCCAATTTCTTCTCCTTGGTGGAATGATATGCTTAAAAGCTGGGCTGAAAATAATTACGCTTTGATTACGTCAAACGCAAGCAGATTCGTTGACAAGATTAATAACTTGACCGAGCAGGCAATCGTGAACGGTTTTTCCCATAAGAGATTGAAGGAGGAATTAAAGAAGGCGACAACCGGACTTTCAGACGCTCATTGCAAGTTGATTGCAAGGGACCAGCTTGGAAAATTAAACGGTCAGATTGCACAGGCTCAGAAACAAGAAATTGGTCTTAACCTTTATACTTGGAGCACGGCAAGGGATGACAGGGTGCGTGAAAACCATGAGATGATGGAGGGCTTGCTTTGCAGGTACGATGACGCTGATGTCTGCTCTTATGATGAGGGAAAGACGTGGGTGGACAGACCAGCTACGGCTGTGCATCTTCATCCGGGACAGGACTATCAGTGCCGATGTGTGGGGCTGATGTATTATCCGGAACTTTTGAGCGTGTTGAGAAAATAATACTTTACATTTTTTTAGTAATGTTTTATAATTAGTTTATGAAGTTAAATGATTATCAGATTGAGGAAATTAAAAAGGCTTGCGAGAGCGTTGAATACGGTTCAGTCACAATAAGGATGAACCCGACGCTTGACCACATTGACCTAGTGATTGATAAACAAATAAGGCTGAAAGCTGAGCCGACAAAACCGCCTTTAAGAATGGTGGACAAAAAATACTAGGTGAAAAAAGCTGACTGACAAACAGAGGCAACCGTGGAAATAAAAAATCCACTGTTGCCTTTTTTATTTAGCGAGGGAAAAATGAAAAAGGACTTGAAGAGATTTGATAACATTGACAATTCCCAGTGGATGACTATTCCGTTTGAAAGAACCTCGGAAGGTTTTTTGCGTGGCCGTGCAATCGTAACATCCATAGGCGTGTTTACATACAAGAGGGCTGACGGAACAGTTCAAAGAGAATTAAGACTTCCAGAAGAAGTTTTCAGTCCTTCAACTCTTAATTCAATGAAATTAAAACCTGTCACGCTTAATCATCCGACAGAACTTGTCACAACAGACAATGCTGACAAATTACAGGTTGGAAGCCTTGGTGACAATCCCTCATGGACAAAGGAATGGGAACACCGAAATTGGGAAGAAGTAACTGACGGAATTAACTGCGCTATTGATATGGTCATCACCCGTAAAGACGCAATCGACGCAATTCTTAACGGCAAGCAGGCTCTTTCAATGGGATATACTTGTGACCTTGAGATTGCTGATCCGGGCGCTACTTGGTGCGGAATCGAGTATGATTTTATTCAGCGTAATATCCGTTATAATCATTGTGCGGTTGTAGATTCTGCAAGGGCTGGTGACAATGCTAAAATTGAACTCAGAGCGGACAGTGATGATGCTGTCCTTGAGGATATTGTAACAAAAACCGATGGAGGTGAAACAATGTTGAAGAAAATCAACTTGGACGGCATCGAATACGAGGCGGAGGAAAGTGTAATCAAGGCTCTTAATGCTGAGAAGGCACGTGCCGACAAAGCCGAGAAAGATGCTTGCGAGGAAAAGAAAACGATGGACAAGAAAGTTGCTGACATGGAAAAGAAGGTGACTGAGCTTGAAAAGCGTATTTCTGAAGTTGAAGCAGAACGTGACACTGCCAAAGACAAGGCTGATTCTGCTGAAAAGGAACTTGAAGAGATTAAAAAGACTTCAATGGATTCAAAAAAGGTTGATGAATTGGTCAACACAAAAATTGACTTGCTCCATAATGCAGAAAAAGCCGGAGTTGAAGTCAAGAGCGATATGGCTGACGCTGACATCAAGAAGGCTGTCATTGCGAAGGTTTTCCCGAACGCAAAATTTGACGGCAAGGATGATGTGTACGTGCAGGCACGCTATGACGCGACAATCGAAATTCTTGCTGAGAGGGCGGACCAGAACACAAAGACTTTCACTTCTGACATGCCTCCGGCAAATCACGCTGATGAAAATGACGCCAGGGAACGCATGATTCAGCGTATGAAAAATCACGGAAAGGAGGAAAAGTAAATGAATCTTTACGGTATGCTTTCAGATGAAAAGGCAATGGCTGGTATGCTTTACGGTCTCAACCCGAAGACCATCGTCTCAATTCCAGCAGGTGAGAATATTTCTTTTGGAAAGGGCGTGTTCTTTAACGGAGCGAAGTCGGCACTTCTCGGAGGAAAGTACAAGAACAAGGCGGCCGTTGACCTGTCAGCCTACACCACGGCAAGCAAGGACATCGCTCTTACAATCAACGGAACTACAGTTACCGTGACAACTACCGCAACCATCGCGGCTGACGTTGCGTCCCTTGTCTCGGACATTACTGATGACGTTGACGGAGTGACAGCCGTTGCCGGAACTTCATCTGACGCAGGAAAGATTTTCCTTACATCAGATGATGAAAGCGAGCTTGAAATTACTCTTGTTTATGACGGTTCGGACGTAACCTCAAGCAAGGTGACACAGACAAGCGATGCTTCTTATGCTGGTGTCTCAGTGTTCCATCAGAACGCTTTTCTCAATTCACGTGGTCTGTATGTGAAGACGGAAGCCGTCAACGTGATGGAGAAGGGATATATTTACGTGGCACTTGCGAGCGGTGTTACACCTTCAATCGGTGCTACCGCTTATGTAACTTCCGCGGGAACCTTCACAACGGAGTCAAGCGGAAATACGCAGGTTGGAATTTTCAAGTCCGGTGCTGAGGCTGGAAGCAACAATGATTCCATCGCTCTTGTAACTCTGGACTAACATTGTGGAAATAGGAGAATGAAAATGGCAGGAACAAATAATCCGGTAAGGCTCGATTCAAATGAATCAGCGTTTTTCAACCGCGAGCTTGCATACGTCAAGTCAAAGTCTTACGATGCAAAATATGCGGAGTTGAAGGGTCTGTCACTTATTCCAATCTCTACCGAGGCTGGAGCAGGTGTCAATGAAATTGTTTTCCGTCAGTATCGTGGCGTAGGTATCGCGAAGGTCATTGCAGATTACGCAAAAGATTTTCCGCGTGTTGACGTTTACGGCGAGGAAAAGGCTGTCAAGGTAAAGGGTATCGGTGACTCATACGGTTATTCCATTAAGGAAATCCGCCAGTCACAGAGAGCAGGAAAGAACCTTGACCAGCGAAGGGCAATCACCGCACGACGTGCTCACGATGAAATGATGAATAAGATGGCTTTGAAGTCTAATGCCGTTGACGGAACAAACGGACTTCTTGACTATCCGGGAATCACCGAGGTCACTTTGCGAGCTGACGGAACTGGAAACTCAAAGACATGGGCAAGCAAGTCAGCTGACCAGATTGTCCGTGACATCAACGACATGGTGAACGCAGTCATGGAGCCGACAAGTGCTAGGGAAATCCCGGATACTCTGTTGCTTCCAATTGACCAGTTCAACGACATCGCCACACGCAGAATCGGTGAGACTGGTGAAAAAACCTTGATGAAGTACATCCTTGAAAATTCACCGTACATCAAGAGAATTGACTGGCTCGCTGAGCTCAAGGGCTTTGGTGCAGGTACAACTGACAGAGCATTGATTGGTCGCTTTGATGAGGAACACATCACACTTGAGATTCCACAGCCCTTCGAGCAGTTTGAGGCTCAGCAGGAAGGAATGGAGTTCACAATTCCATGTCATTCCGAGTGTGCAGGTACAATCATTTACTATCCGCTGGCATTCGCTTTCGCGGACGGTATCTGATTTGTATATAGAATGGTTTTAGTGTGGGTTTTGACAAGGGTAATATAAAAACACCTTCTAAGCCAAAACCCATGCTAGATTTTAATTTACGAGCGGTTATAGACCGATTTAATTTGAACATAAAGGATGGAAAATTATGTTGCTGAAATTTACACCAAAAGTAGACCATTTGAAATGCGTTCTGCTTACACCAGTGAAAGGAACAGTCGTCACAAAGACTATGGTCAGATTGCTTCCGGGAACAAATGAAGTCACCGACAATGAATGGAAAGCCATGCGAAACAACATCACAACTGAACTGAAAAGCGGTGAGATAACGATACTTGCACAAAAAGTCAAGAATGACAAGGGCAAGGAAATAAAGGCAAAGGACTTGAACGAATTGCCAGCGAACGTGGCTGTGTCTTATGTCTCGGATTGTATGAATCCCGACACGCTTGCCAAATGGTACAAGGAAGTCACGAATGAGGAAGTCCGTCTTGCAATAACAAGAAAATTCAAGAAATTGGAAATTGACATCCCCGAGGACGAGGTTGAGGGTGTTTCTGACGGAACGCCAATGAGCCTTGCGGAATTTGATGAGGATGAAAAAGAAAACAATGAAGATAATTTGTTGGGCGATGACCTGACAGATGAAGATTTTTCAAATATGAAAAAAGATGAGTTAAAAGCCAAATGCGAAGAACTTGGAATTGACACATCTGATTTTTCAAAGAAAGAAGATTATGTTGAAGCATTAAAGAATCTTTCTGAGGAGTAATAGCGATGATGACGGCTGAACAAATAATCCAGACTATCTGCCCGGAACTTGCGGATAGTCCATCCATGTCTCAATACGTGCAGATGGCAAGGGAAAGTTTGTCCAGCCACTTTTTCGGCAATCTTTATGAGCAGGCTGTTGCTTATAAGGCTTGCCACCTGTTCACGGTGACAAAGAAAAGTGCGTTAAATGATGCAATCAATATCGGCGGTGGTACTGTAAATCATCTTTCCGAGGGAGGAATTTCGCTGGGATTCACAAGCCCTCACAGTGACAATGAACTTCTTTCAAGCAGATACGGAAGGATGCTCTATGACCTTATGCGAACCAGACCGACAATGGACGTGAACAAGAATTGTAGACCACCCCTCCCTCAGTTTCCATTTGTGCTTGTATGACGGAGGGTTGAAGGTATGATGTTTTTTCCAAATGCTTTTATTTATGTTTCGGAGTTGAAGGTCACGCAGAATTCAGAGGGAACAAAAATAAAGGCATTTGACTTTGAGAATCCCGTTGAGACTTTCCGTGCGGACGTACAGCCAAACACTTTGACTTCGGCTCAGATAGAGTTGTACGGAATAAATTCAAGGACAGCGAACACAAAAAAATGCTTCACTGACTTGGAGAACGGAAATCACATGGTGGTTGGAAACAGGGTCAAGGTTGAGTATGATGACGGAGCGGTTGAATACTACAATGTTCAGCCGTTAAATTCTTGGCGGTATCACAGGGAATTTATTCTGATACCAGTGGAGAATGAGAAATGAATATTGTTGACATAATTGAACTTGAGGACAGGTTGGCAAATACTTTCAAAGGATGTGCTCAAAAAATACAGAGCGACATCTGGAAGTCAATGGCTGACACACCAGTCAACAATGACGTTTCATATTACACCCACAACAAAAAAATTCCGCATCATCCGTCAATGCCTTACAATCCGCCAGCCGTTGATTCTGGTGATTTAAGGCGGTCAATAAATTACAAGGTTGATGTGAATGACAATGAGATTGTAATGCGCGTCGGAAGCACCATGAAAAATGAAAAATATCCTTACTGGCTTGAATTTGGAACAGAAAAAATGAAGGAAAGACCGTACATCAGACCAGCGTTTAGGGACAATTTTGATTTTGTGGTCGGTGAAGTGAGAAATACAATAAGGGAGTTTTTCAAGAAATGAAAAATTTAAAGGAGATTGCGTTCGGCATTTTGAATGACTCAAGGCTGACGGACATAGTTGAGGATGTCCTTGACGCATATCCCAATCTTATTAAGAATTTTCCCACGGTTATTTTTCAGGACACGAATCAAAGAGACATTGAATTTGCTGACAACAATCCGATGGCTTCAAGCGGTGAGGTCACAATTCACATATTCACGAAGGCGATAGAGGGTTATGCGACGACAAGTGAGATTGCCGAAGTGGTGTATGGATTGATGAAGGAAAATTATTTCAGTTGCTCTTCAAATTCCGAGATTCCGGCGGAGAGTGATGATGTAAGACACAGGGTAATGGTTTTCAGAAACAATCTTTTCTGAATATGGCAAATTAAATTTTTCGATAGGAGAAAATAAAAATGGCAGGAAATGCAGAGAATCCAAAGATAGGTTTGGACAATGTTGTAATCGCTGAGCTTCTTGCGGATGACGGAACAAACGTTCCCCAGTACGGTGAGGTCATTCCCCTCCGTGGTGCGGTGACGGCAAGCGTCAACCCGAACAGCTCAGTAGAAACTGATTATGCGGATAACGGTGCATTCTTCGTTACCGGAAACCGTGCAAACACTGAAATGAGCCTTGAGCTGACAAACGTGGCTCCGGCCACGCTTGCTAAGATGCTGGGTCAGACAAGAGTCAACGGAATAACACAGGAAAGACCACTTGACCAGGCTCCATATTTCGCACTGGGATTCCGCGTATGGATTGGTGGTACTGATGAGAACGGAAACAAGATTTTTGAATATTTCTGGTATTCAAAAGGAAAGTTCAGCGTTCCTGAAAGTGGCGGTAACACAAAGGCTGATTCAATCGAGTTCCAGCACATTTCGCTCACAGCTCAGTTCGTCCCAACGCTTTACAGTCCGGACGGAAACGGAGGAATCATTTGCAGTCATGCGAGAAGTGACATCGACACACCTTCAAGCGTGATTTCCTCATGGTTCAACGCTCCGGTCATTGCAACTACCAGCGACACGTCCGCTCTTTCAGTGACGGCTTCACTTTCAAACGGAAAGATTGTGATTACCGCTTCAAAGGAAAGTACTGAGGATGCCGTGCTTGCTGATACTTCCGTTGTGCTTGGAACAAGCGTCTTGATTTACAACTCAACGAAGAACGCAAATGTTGCCGGAACAATCGCTGTTGAGGACAATAAGATTACATTCACGCCCGACACGGAATCTGTTCCAACGGCAAGTGATGAAATCATTGTCACGGTGACAGGCGGTGTGAAGGACATTGCTGGAATAAGCTGTACACCTTATTCCGACGTAATTACTTGGTCATAAAAAATTTATTGGAGGTTAACTTATGGACTTTTTCAAAAAGACATGGGTTGAAATTGTTGCCGTGGTGATGTTCGTGGCATCAATCATTCTGCTGGCTCTTGGCGGTTTCGCAAAGACGGATGTTCAGCCGATATTCGAGGCGGTATTTGCCGTGCTTGATGTGGTTTCACTTCTGATTCTTGCGATTAAAAAACTTCTGCAAAAGAAGGATACTGACAAGAAGTAGTTTCAAAGAAACAAAAATCCCGATGCTGATGTTTTTCAGTGTCGGGTAAAACTTTTTTAGAAGGATGGACTAAAAATGGAAGAGAAAAAGACTGAGCTTGAGAAAATCGAGCCAAAGAAACACGTATTGAAAATACAGGGTCGGGAAAGGGAAATCAAATTCAATTTTTCGGCATGGAAAGAAATTGAGAAAAAATATGGAAGCGTCAACAATGTCCAGCAGTTGACAAAGGACATGACGGAGAAACCCTTCCAGACATTGCCCGAAGTTGTCTACATGGCACTGGTTGACAAAGAGGGAGTGGAGAGGGAAACTTGCCTTGATGAATACGGACTTGGTGAGATGCAGATGATAACAAATCTTGTCTCGGAAGCATTGAAAGATTCCCTCCCCAGTAAATTGAGCGGAAATAAAAAAAAAGTGAAGGTGAAGTAGAAAGTTTTCCGTGGGTGTACCTGCTCACGGCAAGCATAACTGAGCTTGGAAAGGATGAGTCGTGGTTCTGGAACTCGGAGCCACGAATTGTATTTTATTTGGTAGAGGAAAAGAAAAAAATTGACCTTGAGAAAATGAAGGCTCAAGGCGCTTATGTGGCA
>Ga0326512_10001497_pt1 | contig 17904 bp, 14 predicted proteins | sample 1_2617_0518_D_FD_203652 | JGI IMG/M metagenome (GOLD analysis project Ga0326512, IMG submission 203652) | Bovine rumen microbial communities from UC Davis, California, United States - 1_2617_0518 | ecosystem: Host-associated > Mammals > Digestive system > Stomach > Rumen | place: USA... | reverse complement strand
TCTATCAGTTAAACTATGTAAAAGAACTATCATCTTTTCTTGTTTAACTTCTACATACGCTGAAGACATATTTAAATGATTAAACGTGATCCACTGAATCACTTCATCATAAAGTCTTTCTGCAACATATTTTACACGCCATTCATCATAATCATCATCTTTAAAATCTAATTGTGCTTCAAGTGCTTCAAAATGTAATCTTGCAAACTCTACTTGCTGACGAATAATTTCACGCTCTGCATTTGCAGCACCAATTGTTACACTTTCAGTATGAACATTTAATAAGCCAGATTTTGCTAAAATCCAACCGACAATAACTACAAACATACAGAATGTAAGGATAATTGTAGCATTAGGAGATGTTAGCATTCTACCTATCTGTTCCCACATGATGTCTTTTACTCCTTTCTTCTAACATTATTATCCTTATTATCCTCTTAATCTGTTGTTTTGGTGTATTGATAAACATACATATCGCCCATATGAACCTTAGATAAAACTTTGTCTATATTCGGAGCTATGGACTGAGCTGCCTCATAGAACTTAATACAATCAAGACGTACATTGGCGGCGCCAGTGAAAACGGTATTGACATCTAGCTTGTAGTATCTGTACTTACCTGTTCTTTCAAATTCAAAGTTTTCTACAAGATGGGCATCGGTACCGGCACCATTTTCTCTATCTGGGTCTGATGTGTATAAGACTGTGTAATCGTTATCATCATTAGAGCCAGAAATTGTAAACGACCTCGGCAAATAATTGATATATGAAGCCCCAATTCCACCTAATCCAACGTTAACGAATTTCTTTGCATTGTTCTCACCCAAATCAATCTTAATCCAAGATCCTGCAATCTGAGATGTCATCCAATAGTAACCATCTCCACCACCTGTGAAATCTGGATCTCCACTTAGATACCTCGCATTATCAAATGCCTTATAAGGTTGCATATTACCATTATACAAATCAGACGATGTTACCACATATGGCGATGGCACATTATTATCAGTCATCATTGGCCTAAACAAAACACCATCTGTCTTTGCTTCAGGAGAACTAGATACAATCTGATAAATCGGTTTACCATCAATCCAAGTGCCTACAACTTTTTCTGTTGTACTATAATCTGTGTCTGTGCCAATATTAATAGGTTCATCGCCTACTTTTGTATATTGATAAATATACTTACCATGTACAATTCTAGTATCAAGTATTGTAATACCACCTTGATCTTCACCAATCAAATTCAATTGAACTGCTCCAACAGATATAGCACTTGTTGTCCAAGCATTTAAAATGTTCAATCTGTAATAACTATAACTTCCTACTGTAGTCAAATCAAATCTCTGAATGTCTGAACTATTCTGGCATGAAGCAGAAAGCAGTACATCGTGCGTTGCAAAGTTATCGTTACTTCCCCAAATTTCAAAATCTTTCACGGCTGATGTAGTTGACCTCATTCTTGGTTTTAAACCAATCTTTGTAACAGTTTGAGCAGTAAAAAAATGTACATCCAAATATCCATAATTGTTTGTATAACTTGCCCAATAAGTCGAATCATCATTATCAAATGCCTTGTAACTATAATTATCTTGATCATATCCATTAGCAGACACTTCACATACATCTGATGTGTTAGATGACATAGTAGGAATTAATGATACATCTGAAAATGGAGTATCTCTTACAATTTGATATATTGGTTTTCCATCAATCCATCTGCCAACTATCTGTTCGTCTGTGCTATACATATTAGCCTTGTCGAACTTGTTAGCAATTGGTGTTGGAAAACTACCATTTAAATAAGGAAGGATTTGTTTATGATAGTCTTGGATAGCCTGTTCAACTATTGTTTTTGTTGTTAATATACTTTCGCTTGTAACTTGACTCATCTTTATACCTCCTTCCATTCGTCTGTTGTTTTGATATATAAAATTTTACTATATATATCACTTTCAATATTTTTATAAGATTCCGCACTTAATATTTGCCAGCCTATACCTGTTACCACATAATCACCACTCAATTTCCAAGAATTGTTACTATGAGAATTAACCCAATTAGTTTTTATATATAAGGTATCTCCTGGATTTAAAGAAGCTGTAAAATCATCTATTTTTGTATCTGTGTTAGGTATAAAACGATTACTACTTTGTAAATATTCATCATTTATATAGTAATCTAAAAAACCATCATTACCGCCAGTTGTGGTATAACCTATTAAATTTGTAAAATTGATAGATACATCCGTTAATGATGAATTAGTATACGAATAGAGAACTCTAACCTTATCATTACTAGGTGGCAATGTTGCTTCGAAAGACTCTGATTTAATATATTTCTCATATATAGGTTTTACTTTGCCATCGGTACTTCTTCTATAATATCCTACTTGACGCTCTGTTCCTTCGCCATCATCAAACAAAATAGGATAATCCGTTGGTTTTGCTGGCAATGTTAAATTCAAATCCGAAATATTAATAACTTCAGATTCGGTAGGACGATTTGTAAGTTCATCGAAATCGCTAGTACCGCCAGTACCACCGCCTTCAGGTGCATATAGGTCAGTAGTCTGTCCATCAATTTCAATTTCAGCAATCTTAGTACCAGTATCAAGTATTGGTGTTACCGAAACAGAAGAACCATGAGTTTCATCCCCTCCAAAATTTACTTTCTGCCAACCCATCGAAATAATATGAGTTTCTGATGATCGCCACCAAACTTGATAACTATTTGCATAAATCCAAACTCTTCCATCAGAATATTTTGTTGGATTCGTTGTTACTGATCCATTTGCAGTTGTGCAATCAGCATCCCTATAAAAAATATCTCCAATTTTTACAGTATCAGGATCTTGTAATGTATATCCTCGTGTGCCAGTAGAACTCCAAAAGTATGACTTAACAATCACTGCCTTATAAAATTGACCATTTTCAAAACTTTCAGTAGTTTCTCCAACATATTGATAGATTTTACCATTAATATCTTCTGTTATTTCTGGCATATCAGTCATTTGTATATTATCTCGATTAGCAGGAATCCATTCTACATCATAATCATCATTGCTCTTTTTAGCGAGTACTTGGCCTGTATCACCGCCTTGTGGAAAACTGTTATAAGTTTTGTTATTAATAGCACTTAATGCACCTTCCACAGTTGTTTGTTCTACATCTTCAACCATAATAGGCGTATCAAGAACTTTATTTTGTTTACCAGATATATCTTGATGTTCAGTTAAATATGTATTTGTATCAACTGTTCCATCATTTTTTAAAAGGCCTTTGGTTAACGATGTGCTTACTTTACTTGCAAGAGCAGTTTTATTACTTTTAGCCAAAGCATTAATACTAGATAATGCATCTTCTACAGTTGTTTTATTTGCACCATCAACAACAATAGGAGTACTTAATGTTCTCTCTTGAAATGTTGATGTATCAATATTGATGCCTTTCTGTAACTGAAACTTGAAAGAACCGTCGCTTGCTCTATTGACAACCGCCATATTTCCTGTTTCAATTGTCTGTCCAGCACCGCCAAACCAGTTATTATCAGTTACACCAGAATCAGTAATCAAATAACAATAACCAATATGTTCTTCAATTAATAATGCACTTGTTAACTGTGCAACTGTTTTTTCGCCTGCTGGATGAAATACACCAGTTAACATTGCGGACATTGCACGATAAACAGCAGCAGATGTAGGGATATCATTGTCATCTGGACTTACATATGTAGTTACAGACTTTTGCGACGCATCTCCTAAGGTTTCCCATTCGAAATCATAATCAGTTCCACTTTTTTTAGTGACAACCTGACCAGTTAAACCTCCTGCAGGGATTCCATATCCCATGTCACCTTTGTTACCTTTGTCGCCTTTATCGCCCTTGTCGCCTTTGTTACCTTTTTCGCCTTTACTTCCTTTCAATGACAATAACCACTCTTCTAAAGTGCCTTCATATCCAGACTCTACTGCGAGAGCGTATGCATCAGCACCATCTTTAACTGTCATTGTATCTTGTAAAACTTTTCCACTATTAGATGTCCATTGATATGTAATAGTATGTGTTCCATCATCACTATTCTCAATAGACAATATTTCACAAGGAGCACCTTTTAATGCTCCAATTCCATCCAAAGAATCTTCTGTAAATTTTTTAGAAACTGCCAATGATTTTTTATCCATTTTACATTGCACCTCCTAAATTATTGTACTTTCCATTGATCTAATGAATTCAGAATATAGACAGTAGAATTGCCAATGCAATATGTAGAAGAGCCTTTTGCACATTTTTTATGAGCAGAAGTACTTCCTTCTTGAACTGTTCCTTCTCTTGAAGAAGTTGGCATAGTATCTATATCTGAAGCATCATCACAATAGAATTCTTTCATATTACCGACACATTTCGCTGTCGGATCTATCCAATAAGCCATATCTTTTTTCTCCTTATAATAAAATAGGAGAGCGTATGACTCTCCAAAATAATCAAGGGTAGCCAAATGACTACCCAATAAAACATTTCTTTTATTTATATACAAAGTTTATTTGTATATGTTAATTTTGACTGATCCGCACCTTTTGAAAAATTAACAGTAGGGTCATTTACAAATGTCCAATACTTTCCATCATAAGAAACAAAATTTAAATATTTTTCTAATTCTTTTTTTGTTTGCTCATCGGAGGTGCGTACAAAATTCATTTTATTCATAATTTTTCACCACTTAAATCCGAAAAAATACATAGGAATATCGTCTTCATAATCTTCTTCATTTTCAAATTTCGTGCAATGTTCGCAATCTCCATCGCATTCATCTTCATCTTCGTTATATGAATCAGAAAATCCTATAGTTGTAAAATCAATTTCACCATCTTCAACCCAAATATGTAAAGCAAAAACTGGGATATCAGTTTTTGTATCATTAAATTTTACAAAAATATCATTTAACTCAGATATTTCTTCACAGTAATAGTCTCTAGCCATTTCTAAAGTAATCTGAGCAAATTCATAAAGAAGTTCATATTCACGAAGTTCTTTTTCTGAGTTGATATAAAATACATGATCCATAACTTCATATCCATTATGCTCACATATACTTGTAATTGGAAGAGTAGTCTCTACAGAGCCATCCTCTATATTAATTACCGCCTCTTTATTTACAATTGGCTGAACTGTAAAATAATGTGGTTTAATTACATTTTTCATTTTTAATTTTTCTCCTTATATTCCTAATTAATTATTGATTTCTAGATCTTTCTCCAGAAGGACTTAAATCACCAACGTCTTTCTTTGGTCTTCCTCCAGTAACAGGATCAGTATCCGTATTTATTTCTCCATTGTTTGTATAAGAACTTTGTAATGGATTAATCATTAAATTCTGAAGACCAAGTGTTTCCTGTTCAAAATGTAATAATGCTAATGTGTCACTTTCTGACATTCCATATAATGTTCCTAAAGCCAGACGATAAGAAAATGAATATTGGCAAGCCTCCAAAAGAGACTTTCTAAAATCATCTTTTGTATATATAGATACTTCAAAATGTTTAACTTGACATGGATTTGAAACATCATAAGACAACATTCTATTTGTAAATCCATCAACCTGACCAATTAAAGAAGATAATGCAAATTCAGTCTCGGCTTTACACCAAGTTTTAAAAGCCTCTGAACTTCCAATCATCGAAGCATTTAAAACAGCTCCACCACCTGAAACACTAAATATATTTTTTTGAGAATTTGCAACTCTGTCTACTTGTGCATCTGATGCAGTAGAAGAAAAATCCACAACATCTAATGCTTCACCAGGCACTAAAGCAGCGGAAACATATGGTGGCAATGCTTGCATAACCATCATTTCAAAATATTGTGCGAGAAGTTCTGGGTCAATTTTCCAATCATTAATTGATTTTCCAAGAGTATCCATTCTCATTGTAATAAGTTTAAATACATCAAGTTTGTCTTGAACTGCTGCCAAATCTTCAGTATCAAGTAATGAACTTAATGTTTGGAACAATGGTGCAAAAGGCGGTACTATCAAGTCTTGATCAAAATTAAACTTTAAACATCCAGCATATTCGTCTGGAACTATAATATATTTAACTCCAGTTCTCGTATATTCATTATACATTGATTTTAATGGATCGCCAATAAATTCAATTAATTGTTGCTTCGCTTTACTACGGAACTGGCTCATATCAACGGCTATCGCATAGTCTTTGGTCATATATTTACCAACAATTTTACATGCTTCTGGCGGTAATACATATGGGATAGCACCAGTTTCATCTCTAAACCATAAAAAATAACAAACATCATATAAATAACAATTCATAAATAATTCATGAAAATTTTCTTGTAAATTATATATATCAAGCCATTTAAGTGTTTCATTGTAGTTTTTTAAAGCATTTGAATCAATTCCTTGTTCTATATCAAATGTTGGTTTTACATTTCTGCATCTCAAATCCCACATATCAGCATACCAATGTACTAATCTATATAAAATTTGCGATCTATAAAAAAGATATTTAGCGACATTTCGCAAGTTTGCTTCATTACTTGCTGGTGCTTTTAAATAACCTCTAATAGTATCCCTATCGTATGCATTTAATGTATACGAACTATTCGTATTAGGGTCTTTATATTGTTTTAACGCTTGACTTGCCTTATCAAACATTATTTTCGATAATTGCTCATTTTGAGCAAATTCTTCTTTCATTGCAGCAACAGTATGATTTGGTCTACCTACAGGTGTAGATACTTTTGCTACAGTTTCTTTAGATGCGCTAGTTGCGCTTTTTTTAGGTCGTGCCACTTTTGCGCACCTCCTTTTATTTTTAATTATATTTATGTTTTGCAATATTATTTTATTGATATCTTGCTGGACGAATATGGTTCGCTAATTTCGATATTAATTCTTCATTATTAACAGGCTTACCTTGAGTTATATTCTTTCTTCTTTCATTCATTAATGCCCAACAAGCAAGAGCACAAGTATATGCTCTATCATCATGCATTTTATTCGCCTTCTCTGGTATTAAGTCAAAAGAATCCTTACCTGAATCACGTTTTTTACGTGCCATATTAACAAGTTCTTCCTTCATAATATCCATATTTACAAGTGCAAGTTCTTCTTGCCAATCTAATTTTACCGTTTTAGTTTTAACCGATTGTATTTGATCAAGTTCTTCTTGCAATCTAAAAGGGATTTCGTTATCATCTACTTTCTCTTTTTTTAAACGTTGAAGAATTTTTTGTTTTTCTTTTTCATATTTATCTTGATCAACATCTAATATTGTTAAATAACCTTTATTATCATAAGGAGCAGTAAAACTAACTTTATCCTGATTCATTAATTCTATTAAAGACTCATACATTTCAGATTTATATTTTACAGGGGATATTAATCTTACCTTGTCAACTGCATTAGGAAATTTACTAACATAATCAGCAGAATATTCTTTATCAATTAAGCCCCTATGTGTAGTTCCTGCTTCATCTACCCAATCTTCCATTAAGAAATCTCCAATATTAACACCGCCACCACCTGAACCAGCATCAATATAAATACCAATAATATTATCATAATTATCAGTGCCACCATCATAAGCAACGATTAATTTCTTTAAATATTCAATCTGATCAGGCGTTTGCATTGGAGTTTTTAATTTCTTCCCAACATCTACTAAACTAATAGAATTAACGAGTCTCATTCTTGTATCTATTAATCCATTTTCAGTTTCAACATCATATATTTCGCCAACTAAAATGGCAGAATTATCTCTTGAACGAGCTGGGTCGTATGTAATTACATATTTCTTTTTCCCATCTGGATTACACAACTCAGGAACACGAACTTCTTCATTTCTCGTTATAACAGAGCGTTTAACAACGGCATCTGCTCCAGCATCTCTTGTAAATATACAATAATACTCACGCCTTGCTTTTTCAGGGTTAGTTCTCATTTCTGATTCAACAGTACTACGAGATAGAAGAGGGGCAATTACTTCACCGTGAATTGTAGGTTTAAATGCCAATTCACAATCTAGATGTAATACACAAAAGTCAGGATCTCCCATAATTTGTTTTTTAGAGAAATCTCTATATAGTGAATAAAATTTAGTTGAAATATCAGAAGCAGAACTTATATACATTTTGTAATAAGGTATTTCTTCTGGAAAACAACGCTGTCTAATTGGGTCAATAGAATTACCACTAGAATCCTTACCAGTTTTAAGACTTCTGTTTACAATCGCAAAAGCACCATAAACATTCATCATTTCATCAGATAAGAATCCACTTTCGTCAAAAATTACTGATCCACGGTATCCTCTTTTTCGATCCACATTACTGTTTAACGTTTGAGTAAATGAACCATTATAAAGACTGTAATTAAAACCATTAGAAGAATGACTAAATCCATCTCCTGCGGCATTTTTTATTTCAACTTCATTTTTAAAAACTCTACCAGTAGAACCATAAAATGTATCAATATTATCATTTGCAAGTTTTTCAAGAGTAGCAAATGTTTGTTCAGCCTGGCTACCTGATCCACTAGCTATATAACTCCACTGATTGCAAAAGCACATACCCTTAGCCATCAATTCTAAATCTATTACAGTCGATTTACCAAATCCACGAGTAGCAGTTATAAGTGTATTCGGGCAAATCCAACTACGCTGAACTGCTAATGCTTGCATATCTAACAACTCTATATTAAACATTATATCTATCATTCTTACTGGATTGCATTGAAAGTATTTCTGCATTTCCGCAATTAATAATAATGCTTCTATTTTTCTACTTGAAAGTGGATAATCTATAGGTTTGACAAAAATACCATAATCATTATAAAAATCTTTGTCGTATACTAATATCTCATTCTGCGGAAGGAGTATCTGTTTCTGACTCATCTACTTCACCTCCAGAATCTTCTTCAACTAAAGCAGAGAAAGGAGAGTATAAATCTTTTAAATCAACAGTGTCTTGCTTCAATTCTATATCTTGATCTTTTAAATAATCTTTTATATCCATATTTTCCTGAAGAAGAATACGATTAATTTCTTTATACGTATCTCTTTCTCTTCTCAAATTTGTATTATCAACTCTCATCTCTGCAACCATATCAGACCACTCAGAATCATCTAATTCTAATTGTTTAAAAATAGAAGCGTCTGATATTTCTTGAACTTGTTGCATAGCTTTACAAGTCTGTATATCAAAACCATTTACTAATCCAGCACGAAGATTCATATCTTTAATCTTTTTAATTTTACCAGTCCAAGTATTTTCACCTTTTTTAGAATTTTTATTATTCTTTAATGAAATACAACTTTCAGCAGCAAGATTAGTAATCATACTTGTTATTTTTTGTTTACTATCTTGCAAAGATTTAATAGTAGCAGAATTCTTTTCAATATTATTTGCATCTCTCATTAATTCTACAATTGCATTATCTATTTTTGATGATTGTAAAAATCCACGAACTATAGTAATACAAGATGAATTTCTCATCATGTCATCGTTCTCATCACCACCAGTATCCATCAATCCAATCAATTGAGAATATAGAAATGGCTGATCTGATAACGCCTCAGATTCAAAAGGATCGTAACCCAACAATCGAGTTACATCTTTTTTATTTTTTACATATTCTTCATCTAAAGATATTTTCTTTTCATCAATATCATCTTGCTCGTCTTGATAAATTATTTTCTCTTTTAAATGATCTGAATCTCTCCAAGTCATTCCGTAATAATTTTGCATTGCAACATTTTTAATATACGAAGTCCATACATTGTTTTTTACTTTTCCTGTCATAGCATTTTCGCTTTCTTGAATGCTACTATCAAATAGACTCTCAATATACGGTTTATTTAAATAAAAAAGAGCTTCTTGAACGCTTTCTTTCGTAGGCTCATGATAATCTCCATTTTTATCTTGTCTCATAGCAATATTATAAGCACATCTTTTACATATACGACTTACGCCGCTATGATTCATAGGATCTGTATCTTGATAAAACTGTTCCTTTTTTTTAAAAGTACCACACATATTACACCAAGCAAGTTCCTTAAAATTTTCCAATTCTTCTTCAGCCTTTTTTAATGCCTCTCTAGTTTCAGCAATAGTCATTTTAGGCTGCTCTTTTCCTTTTTTTGTAGCCAAAATGACTACACCTCCTTCATTTTAATTACTTATTTGTATAAGTTTTCTTTTCATTTATCCATTGAATATATTCATCAAATTCTTTATCAGACATTGTGTTATAATCATCCAAATATAAAAAATGCAACCCATGTATACTTTTGGTGGATTGCCCATAACGTATTTTACTTTCTTGTCTCAAACAACACTTCATAATTATGGATGGTAATATATTAAGTTCTTTCCCAGCATCAATACAACTTCTATATATTTTATTATTTTCTAAACATATAACTTTTTTAGGTGCTGGGAGTTCATCGTTAAAATCCAAATAATTTATAGTATATCCTAGCCATTCTTCAAATTGTTCTTTTGTGGTGTTTTGTTTTCCATATTTATAATGAAAATTTTTATGACATTTTTCACATAATGTAACACCGTTTTTAACATCTAAACGTCCATCAATATCCCAATTATAACCATTTAAATGATGCACTTCCAATTTTCTTTTACTTCCACAGCATTGACATGTAAAGTTATCACGAACCTTAACTTTTCTACAAAATTCTATATATTCTGGATAACTTCGCCTTTGAATTCTTTCTTTGTCAGTTAAATTTGGATTCCAACGCTTATTATTTTCTCCAGACATTAAAACAGCATGTGCACATTTACTGCAATATGTTTTCCCATCATGGTTTCTTCTATTATAATTTTGATATGTCATAAAACTATGTTTGCCACAATTATCACAAACAACTTCTATTTGCTTTTCTGAATTTTTTGCCAAATCACAAATATCAACGACAATGCTTTTTTCTCCATGCGGAGAATGCTCTGGAATATCATATCCTAATTCTTTATAATATTTCTTATTAGCATTATTAATACCGATGCTTACTTTTTTAGTTACTAAGCTCATTTTTCAATCCTTTCTCAATCCTTTAAATATTAAATTAAAGAACAGTGGAAAAGTAAGGATTGAAAAAACTTATCTCAAGGCTCATGACTTCCTTGAGTCCACTGTTCTTTGAAAAGACCACTATGGGAATTACACCCATGTCTCTCTTATTAAGAGTGTTCTGCTGACTGAACTAAGCGACCATATAAGAGCGTAGAAAATCTACGCTCAATTGTCTTCTATAATGCTCGTATAGAGCGATGTTATAATTATTTTAATGTGAATTCTTCGCTTACATAATTATCTTTTCTAATCTTTGCCTTAACCGTAGTAGCTGAATTATACTTAACAATTTCACTAGAAGCCAAAGTTCTTGTTAATCCAGTATTAACAACTTCAATTTCTTCATCATCATAAGACATAATCCATATATATTCTTCGTTAGAATAAAGATTAGTTCCAGACATTGTGTAAGTTATAGAATCACCGACTGTTGAAACTTCGATTTTATTAACATAAGTTTCGTTAACATCAATAACTGCGTCAACAACATAATCAATTGGAGTTACTATATTAATTTCACTTTTATTATATGTCTCTAGCAGTTCTTCGACTTTCCTATCAAGTTCGTTTGCAACTTCTGTTTCATAAATTGTTGCAACGCCTTGCTCATTGGTTTCCATATAATATCTATAAATATTATCTCCGTTATTTCTACTAACAGATGTAAGCAATATCCTATATTTCATTTAGATAATCCTTCCATTTTGATAAATTAAAATTTATGCGTCCACCCTCAAAATCTATTTTGTAAGATTTCTACAAATGCACAATTCCCACCATTCATTATATTATATAACTCGGCACGGGAATACTTACCGTCATCGTTTATAATATATATTTTTCGCCTCGATTACCAATCTTAACGCCATATAATATAATTAATTATTTAATTTATTTTATATTATTTTATCAACTCAATTCGATAGGATAGTAACAAACTACACCATCTTTATCACATATACATACCATCTGAGATGCTTTGCCAGTTAAACGTTTCTCCAATGTATAATCATCGCCAGAACCACCTAAACAGCCACCTCTGATCATTTTTACTCCATTAACCTCATCTACTGAACAATGATGAAGATGTCCGTATAATATAGCGTATGGCAAGAAACCTAAAGTCATACATAAACTAGACACTCCAGATTTGTTATAGCCATCATAATCACCATGAACACTAATGTATGTCTTACCACGAATATTCAAATCGGCAATTCCAATATCAATATTTCTTCTTAAAATATGAATATTATCAATTCCATTCAAACACAATTCTGTTCCCCAAAGAATAAGATCATCCAATCTTTCTGAGTGTAATGCATCATCTTTTTTATCAATTCTTGAATGATTTCCGACAACAGAATAAATATTTACATCTTTAAAATATTTAGAACATTCATATGCAAAGCCACATATAAGTTCTGTTGCAATCTTTATCTGAGATATAACATCTTCAGAATTTGTAATCTGAATTGATTTATGTATAGAACCATTAATCAAATCTCCAGTTAGAGAAATATGACATTTCTCGGAATTATGTCTTTTCTGAATTTTAATAACTTCCTCTAATAATTTCTGCAAACGTTCTTTTGCGATATCAGTATTATATTTACCAATAAAAGAATCATAATTTGCCCCAATATGAAAATCAGATAAAATAACTAACATATCATTATCAGAGTTAATTTCTGCAATATTATGCGGCTCATATAATTCTTTCCCAATAGATAAAAGCTGTTCTTCAAGAATATCTAACTTTTCTTCAACTCTTGAGTCAATATAATTTTGCTTGTTCCAAGCCCTACGTTCATCTCTGAACTTTACTTTTTCACGCTCTAATGCTCTTTGTTGTTCCTTTAATTCTTCAAGTGCAGCATCGCAATCATAAAACTTATCCTGATTTGCATTAAGAATTTTTTCAAACGATTGATATTTTTTACGATATGTTGATTCTCCAAAATCATTCCCAGTTAATTCATTTATAATATCTCTAACTTGTTCCCAAGTTCCTATTTGATTCTTTTGACTACATATTCTATAAATCAATTCGTCATCTGTTTCATTTTCTAATCTCTTAAAATTCATTATCTACCTCCAGAAATTAGTCCTCTAATACTATTGAGCTTCTTCAGATTCTGTGCAGATTCTGTTAAGTAATAATTAGAATAATGACTATATGTTTTATGAATATCTCGTCCATAAATACATCCCAACTTAATTAATTTGTCTCTTTCAATCTTTGATATTTTAATCAAAATAATTCACATCCTTTTTATCCTTATATTTTTATTGCTTTCGCAAATAAATTTCTGTAATAAAAAATATATGTTGGGCTTAATATTCGCCTAACATATATTTAAAAAATGAAACAGGGTTGTCTGTTCCTTGTGTGTATTTGTAATAATTAGCAAATACACGTCCTAAATTTCCTTCAAACATTTATTACACCTCTTTAAATATATTTATCCTTTACTTAACCAATAAGGTGTTTGACCGACCTAACGGAGGGATAGAAGTGTAATGTGATAATGGAATAGTCTGGAGTTGCACCAAACCAGATAGAAGCTTCAAACATACCTGCTGTTATATCCCATACGCAAGACTTTACGGCGCTTGCAATCCGATTACAAAATCGTCCACTAAAGCAGAACTTCTCTATAATATTTGTACCCCGAGCTTTTATATACCGCATCTCGGGTAGCGGGAATCTTTTGTATTATTCAGAATAATCAAAGATAACTTTTTGTGCCCTATAGGCGCTATTTAGATAATTATAATAATGCGCTATACGCAAGATTTTTTACTTAAAAAACAAACTTATCTTTATTATCTTTAATTTTCTTTTTATCTACTTGTAAATAATGCTTAACGGTAGTTTCTGTTGATTCGTGATGGAGAAGCTCAGCAATATCTTGTAATTCCATTCCCATATTTTTCAAAATGTTAGATCCGCTGTGACGCAGGTCATGATTATGAAGAGTTGGCACACCAATCATTTCTCCGGCTTTCTTACACCAATCATTAAGAGTTCCATTCGATATACATTCTTTTTCAGTAGTGTTTTTAGTTGCAAACACCCAACCAAAATCATTTATATTATTTTCTTTTCTATATTTTTGTAATTGAATTAATAAATCTTTGACTTCTTCTGAAAAATATAAATCAACTATTTTACCTTCTTTTTCAAGTACATCTGAACATATTCTTTCTTCTAAATCTATTTGCTCCCATCTAAGATGAGCCATAGCGTTAACTCTTGCCATAGTAGATAGTCCAAAGAATATATACGTCTGTAGTTGAATATCTCCATATTCTGTTAGTTTTTCTCTAAGCTCATTGACCTGATCAATCGTTAAAAATGTTTGTTTAACAACTGGTTGACCTTGTTTTGGTCTTTCTAAAAATTCAACTGGAGATTCAGTTATTAACTTCTTTTTTCTTAAAAATTTATAAAATGCTGAAATTGAAGACATAATTCTTCTTTGTCTATTTACATTATTACCTTGTTGTTTTCTCCAGAAAAAGTATTCCTCAAGATCATCATCTGAAGCATCTTTAACACTAAGATTAAATTGATTATCATGCATATATATAAACCATTGCATTAAATCTGAATTATATTGTTTTATTGAGTTTGGAGATAAATCACGTATAGACATATCAATTTGATACTTTTGAAACAATTGTAGTGTTTCTGGATTTATATCCTTTGCTTTTTCTGCATCATACAACAAAACACGTTTACTGCGTTCTGCCATATTTTTCTCCTTTATTATAATTACTTAATTGCGGGAGCAGGATTTGAACCTACGACCTCTAGGTTATGAGCCTAGCGAGCTTCCAGACTGCTCCATCCCGCTATATATTAAGGGTTACACTTTTTAAAATGTAACCCTTTTTAGTTTACATATTAAAAATTAGATTACTTTACAGCATCCTTTAAAGCCTTACCAGGCTTGAACTTAGGGGTCTTACTTGCTTCAATATGAAGAGCCTCTCCAGTGCGAGGGTTAACACCTTCTCTAGCAGCACGTTCCTGAACCAAAAACTTTCCAAATCCTGCAATATTGACCTCGTTGCCATCTACCAATGTATCAGAAATAGTTCCCAAAATTACATCTACTACTTCAGTAATATCCTTCTGTGAAAATCCTGTCTTTGTGGCAACTGCCTTAATTAATTCTTTCTTATTCATTTTTTTAATTTCTCCTTTTATTCCTTATTTTAGAGTTATAATATTTCTCTTTCATAGACCACATTTTTACATCTTCAATTTTTGAATCCAGTTCTCAAAAATTGAAGATGATTTCTTTAGAGGGGGTACATTTTTACTCACTTTTTTGAAGAAAACACTTCAAAAAAGTGTCTTTATTTACTAAATATAATGTTTTTAATAATAAAGATTTATTCTTACTTAATTTAGAATTATTATAATCTTTTTGATATTGTGCTTGTGGTGTCATTAAAAACGCACGATTAATTAGCCATGACATCAATCCAATATAATTTCCAGAAATATAAGTATTTCTAATTTCAACTATTAATCTATCAAAGTCATTTCTTAATAGAAATTCTTCGCCATTATCATATTCTTCATTAACATTATATTTGTATGCTTTTAAAGAAAAATCTTCAATTAATTTTTCTACCTTTTTACTTTTTCTTTTTCCCCCTATTAATTCATGCGGAACGAAAAAGTATTCATTTTTAATTGTCTTTGTAAAAGTTTTTGTATCAATATCCAATCCATATACACAATTCATAGGACACTGAATATCTAATTTAAATCTTTTCTTTTGTTTATCAGATAAAGGCTTTCTTTTACCATTGTTATGCCTCTTATCATTATTAGCTTTAATTTGCTTCCAGTATACTGGATAACCAAAATCATTAATTTGCTTTTTAATAATTTTAATCTCTTTTGGTATATCAATGTCAAAACTTCTCTTTGCATTATCAATCGCACACTGAGCAACTACAGATAATATACATACGTTATCATCTATCATTTTATTATTTTCTTCACCATAATCATTATATGTTAAAGACAAACATTGTTGTGCAATATTACTTGATTCGCCAATTGCGGTTTGTGCTTCTGCTAAATTATTATCAATCTTTGCATAATTTTTTAATGAATAACTATAGTCATTTTTTGCATAAGGTATATTATTAACTATAGTAGGATAATCTCTGTAACATTTTCTTGCACATTCTACAATAGCAGAAGAATTAGTAGTGTATATAGAATCCGAATCTTGATCGCTACCATTTGATCTATCTTGGAAACAAGTATGTTGCATATTTACAGCAATTATTTGTTTTCCTAAATTAAAATATTTAGAAATAATAGGAGATAAATTGTTATGCAAATATCCCATATTATTTTTACTATTAAAAGGACTTCTGAATGCTGCCAAATATTCATTGTCTTCAAATCGCTCCGAATAGCATTGTATACAGTCATCTTCGACTTTAAAAGTATTATCCAATTCAACATCTTCACCAACACTATGTAATAACATCGCATATGGAGAACCTACAATTACAAGATTATCTCCATTCTGAATTAATTTACCAAACTTAATATTATAAACATATTCTTTAATAATATATTTTCTTCTCTCTTTAAAATATTGGCTATTAATAAAATCAGGATTCCATTTTACTAAATCTGTCAATACATCATAATCATTCATAAAATTTATATTATCAGAAAGATATCTTAAAAATGCCTCGTCATCATTTTTTAATGTTTCAATATAAGACTTAGTAGTAGCCATTACTTCATCCATACATTCTATATCAAGAGCATTAACCATCTGATAACTCATCTGCTGAACTTCGCCAAGTTTGCTCTTATGTGCAGTCTTAACGATTCCAAATTTGTTTCCATTCTGATTTACACGATTACACCAATAATCATAATCAATTCCAAATTTCTTCCATTTAATAGCATTGTCAGTAGTAATAACTTTAATGTCTTTGGCATAATGTTTATTGCCCCACATATCTTCAATCTGGAATGTCTGATAATCTATACAATTTTCCTGACAATAATCCTTAAAGAACATTTGTATATTACTATGAAAAGCAGCAAACTTTGTCATATGATGTCTTAACAATATATATCCATCAGCCCATTCTGGGAAAATTGATGTATCAATTAATCCTTGTCCATCAAATAAAGTATTCTTTAATTCATAATTTTCTTTTCTTTCCGCATAACAATGTTTATTCTCATCTGTTTCTATACTAACCACATTTGTCTTCATAAAAGAATCAACATCTTTTAAAATAAGAATGTCTTTTGGATTAATCTCAATTGTATCTTCAATTCCAGAAGTTACCAATGAAGCATAAGCACCAATCTCTACAATAGGAGCATTCTGTTTTGGAAGAGTAATTCCCATATAAAGAAAATCCTTTGCTTTCTTATAAAGTCTATCACATATAAACATACAAGTACCTTTTTTTGCCTTGCCTGGTGTTCTATATAACATTTTATAATGAATTGTTTCTTTCTTTATAATTTTACCTTCTTTATTTCTAGTATCATAAGTAACAGATACTCCGTGTTCATAATATTCAATTCGAAGATCCTGCTTTGAAATCTTAACAAATTTATCCTTATTCTCTTCAATAAATTCTAATCTTTCATTATAATAGTTTAATAAATATTGTCTCTTTTCTTCGTCATAATCTTTCTCGTCAATTTTATCAATTAACTTTTTATAAAACTCACTTTCTTCTTCTGCACTTCTAGACCCATACTTAAAGTCTAAACAGATAATG
>Ga0326512_10001496_pt1 | contig 17937 bp, 16 predicted proteins | sample 1_2617_0518_D_FD_203652 | JGI IMG/M metagenome (GOLD analysis project Ga0326512, IMG submission 203652) | Bovine rumen microbial communities from UC Davis, California, United States - 1_2617_0518 | ecosystem: Host-associated > Mammals > Digestive system > Stomach > Rumen | place: USA... | reverse complement strand
TCGCACGGTACAGAGTTTCGCTGTCAACCGTGATGACCACCTGCACCGGCTGTCCGTTCGTGCCGCCGGTCGCGTTCGCAGTGGACATGATTGCCTGTGCCATGCCACGCGCTACGCCGCCTTCGATGCCCTGAATGATTTGCTCGTTGTTCGCAACTGCGGTCCGGCCATTCGAGAACTGACCGATAAGTTCGTGATGGTTGGCGAGGAACAGACCATCTTCCGGCGGGTAGCCGCCGTTCGCGTATTTAAGCATCGGCACCTGGGACAGCGCCATCGCTTTCTTCCCGTTCACCGTGGCCGCAGACATCTTCGAGGCCATGCTGTTGTACTGCCCGATGGCCGCATTCGATGCTTCGCCGAAGGTATCGCTGAACGCACTGATTACACCGCCGAGGCCGCTCTTGATGTTGTCGTACGAGAACGCACTGGTGATGGTGCTGCACAGCTGCTCGAGCGGGTCTGTCAGCGACGACGTATCCGCCAGTCCGTTGGCCAAGCCCTGCACGATGTATGCGCCGGCCTGCTCCATAAGTTTCGACGGCGACTGGATCTGGTAGAACTCCGTGAACTTCTGGTAAGTGTTTCTGGCAAAACTTTCCGTCTCTTTCTGTGCTTTAGGGGTCCCTTTGCTAATGCCATCGGCATACCCCTCAGTGCTGTACTCGCCGCTCTCTTTCCAATGCTTGTAGAACGTCCGCATGAAACCAGGACCGCTCGCACCAAGCGTTTTCAGTGCCGACACAAACGGCGCAGACTTCTCACCTGCCGCAATGCCGTTACCGAATCGGATGACAGCACCGTTGGCGGTCTGGTACATCCCCGGTCCGAGTTTCTTCAGGTCACCATTCATCATGGCCTGATAAATTCTCAGCGAGGTATCGCCTGACACCTGCACCCAACCGTTGGTGCCTTTCACCCAGTAGCCGCCAACGGCGTTGGTGGCCTCTAGTGCTTTCTGCACCCACTGGCTGAAATCAGTGTTGTTCAGCGATCTCGTCGCGGTGTTGACTTCCGTGCTGACTTCGTGAATGCCGTTTATGGTAGACGTGGTGAAGGTTTCGAGTTCGTTCTCTTTGGCGACTGTCTTTTCCCACTCACCACGATAATCGGCCACCGCGCCGTTCGCCTTCTGCAGTACCTCGTACAGGTCCGCCAACTCCTGACGCATCGTGACGACTTCGGTAGGCAGGTTGCGAGGCAATTCGGACGCCGGCTTTCCAGCAAGGTCCTCCAAGCCGTACTTGGCAAGAAGAGCATTATACTCGGCCAACATGGCGTCATATTGTGCCTGCGCTTCAGCCGCCTCGTTCTCTGATTGATACAGATTCCACTCGGCCATTGTCTTCTGCGCTTGAAGACCTTCGCGCATGGAGTTTAACGCCTGTAGGACGTAGTACTCGCGGGTCTTGTTGACCACATCAATCAAGGCATCACGTGTGCCGGTCCACCTCAGCGTCTGGTCGTCAATCATGCCCGCGAAGTCTTTATTCTCGGTCACGAGCGTGTTCGCCAACTCGCGCAGTTTGTCTTCCTCGTCGCGAGTCAGGTTCACCTTGCTGGACAGTTCGAAGTACTCGTCAGCAACACCGCTGAGCCACTCGCCCTTGACGGCGGCGCTATTCATGTTTTCTTCCGACTCTTTACGGAAGTCTCTCAGCGCCTGTGCCGCTTCGCCCAGCGTAGACGTGACAGGTGCAAGATTGTCGAACAACTCGTTGCGGCGATCATTGGTGAACTGGATGCCCAAGGCAATGCTAAGAGCAATGCCGCCACCTACAGCAAGCGAAGCCGCCATTCCTGTGCCGGTCAGCGCAGTGACGAGGCTTGAAAGTACCGCTTTCGATATAGTCGCCGCACTTTTAACAGCAAACGACAGTGACAGCGCAGATGCCACAATGGCGATGGTCAAAGGGTCAAGCGCAAGGATGCCGTTGATGACGTTCCCGATTACCTGCCCCCACTTGATGGTCTTAATTGCCGCGATGACGGCATCAGCAAAGCCTTTTATAAAAGCGTCGAACGCATTGGCAAGGGATGCAAAGTCGAACGTCGTGAGAAACTCGGAGATGCCAGTGCCAACACTTGCGCCAAAGTTGGTCCAGTCGAACGTCTCGGAGAAGCCAAGCGCTTTCTGGACCGCCGTATTCAGCGCCTCAGCAATCGTTTTGCCAACCGTCCCGAACAGGTCAGGCGAGACAAAGCCATTCAGAAACTCAGCAAAGTTCGCGCCAACGTCGTACGCGAATTCCTTCACATCGTTCCAGTTGATTTTGTTCAGGCCGTTGACAATCCATTCGGAGGCTTTCTTGCCAAGGTTCTCGAAATCCCCTTCTTTGAACGCGTCGATGATGCGCTGGGCCAGTTCATTGACCTGGTTGTCAACATTGGCGTAAGACGCATCCCACACGCGCTGGTACTCGTCGAGCGCTTTCTTCAGCGCACCTTCCAATTGCCAAGTGATGAGCGGGTTGCTACCAGAGCCGCTAGACGAAGAATCATCAGACTCGCTGCCGAGCTTATTGATTTCGTCGAAGCCAAGGATCTCGTTCTTCCACTCCTCAGCGGCTTCTGTCGCGGCACCAAATCCTTCCGCGGTATCATCTAAGTAATCCGCCCATTCGCTGTTGATTCCAGCGGCGCCGCCGGCAGACCCCCAGTCAAAGTCAATGCCCACAAGTGCGATGAGCGATTCAATCATCCGCTGAAGCGCCACCACAAGAGCATTAACATAAGGAAGTACTCGTGCTACAATCGGCAGGAACAGATTACCAAGCGTACGCCCAAGGTTCTGGACGCCAGACTGCAACATCCTCAACTGGTTCGCGGGTTGCTGCAGGGTGTCGGCCAAGTCGCCCCATGCGTACTGCGAGTTTTCCAGGATGATGATGGTGCGAAGCAGGGCCTTGTCCTGCTGGTTCATCTCCTGTATGTTGGCCTCAATGCCGAGAGAAGTCAGCTTCTGCTGTAAGTTGACGTTTCTGATATTTAGGCCATATTTATCAACAGCGCGGCTCATGCCGACCAGACCAGACTGCAGGTTCTCCCACGTCTGCTCGAAGCCCATATTTTTAACAGAGGCAAGGTCCGTGCCAATTTCAGTCAGCGCTCTCGACAAATCAGTGGCAACGTCGGACGAGACACCCATCGAGGATGCCATCTGTGCGAAAGTTGCCTGATAATTCATCATCCGCTCAGGATTCAATCCGAGCGTGGTCATGCCAGTGTTACGGACCATGCCATCCGCGCCAACGGCATAGCCCGACATCTTTTCGGTCAGCTTCTCTGCTTCCTGCGCAAAGCGGTTTACGAATGCCTCGCCGGATTCAGTACCTGCCTTGGCGAAAGCATCTTCGGAGCGAGACGCGACCTGATCAAATGCGGCGTTGAAATAGTTGAGCGTTTCCACGTAGTCCATGGCACTCTCAACCATATTTCCGAAGCCAGACGCCATCCTACGAACGAGGAAGTATATCTGGCGGAACTTTCCGATAGTAAAGGCCAGCCTGGTACTCAGCGAGTGTGCGCTGACGGCAGTGCGATGTGCGTTGTTGGCAAAGCCAAACAGGCCCTGCGCACCGCGGGAAGCACTGTCGCCCATCCGCATCATGCCCTTGGCCGCTTTGACACTGTCAGTGCTTATACTGCCAATGGCTTGCAGCGTCTGGACGGTCGCAGGATTGATGGTCGGCGCTCTCGCAAGCACTTTGAACAGCCTGTCAAGGCCGTCAGCAAGCGCAACGAAGCTGGTTTCATACCGCTTCTGCGTTTTTCCAGCAAGCGAAGCAATCGCCGTCGCAAGTCGCTCAAGTGATGCAAGCGACTCCGAACTGATTGCTGTTCCGTTCATGGTTTCCGCAAGCTTTTGAATGCCATTAAACAGACCGGCAGGCACCTTGGCGTTGGATAACTTGTCGAACGAGTAACCAACGGATACAAGGTTTTTCACGACATCAGGATTCACCTGCAAACCGTTGAGAGCCGCGACAAACGGAACGATTTTCTCACTGAAAGACGAAATGTCCGTCTTTTGAATAGCCGCACTGAGCGTGTTCAGCGAAGCGGCAATCTTGTCGATAGACTGCGTACTCGCGGTGCCTGCAGCACCCTGCATGGCTTTCAGCGCAGACGCAAACGGGTTAAGCACCTGTTCGGACGACACGCCCATGGACGGGTTCTGGTTTAGCGCCTCGTTTAATCGCAAGATTTGAGATGATATATCATCCCCGGCGTCCGTGCCAAGTTGGCGAACCGCCTCCTTGTAATCAAGCAATGCGGGGCGACCAGCATTTAAAACCGCATAGAGCTTTTGGAAAGCGTCAGCAGAATTGTTTGTGTCGATTTGTAACCACTTGAAACGGTCGTCGAGTTCACTGAGAATACCGTCGAGGCCGTTTGCCCCGGTGCCGAAGGACCAGCTGGAATTGACAACTTTCCGCATATGTTCTGCGGTAGTTGCGCCGCCAAACTGTTCGGGGCTAAAACCAATGCTGATATTGCGCTGGCTCGAAATGTAATTACGCAGTTCTACGATTTCTTCAAGAGTCGTTGCAAGTACTTTTCCGTCTTTGGTAAGCACCTGCATCGCTTCTTGTATAGGCGCGAACTTGATACCCTCACCCGACTTCACGGACTCGAAAGCCGCTCGCATCGATTCAGCAAACTTCTGCGCTTCCGCATCGCCAAGATTATACTTGCGAATAAGGCGGGCAATCGCCTTCTCTGACTCTCTGTCAAACTCGGAAGGCGCGGCAACCGCACGCTTGAAGTTACTGTAAAATTTGTCGAGGGATATGTTGTTGAGCCGTTCGATAGTCCTGATGAGCGCATCAAGGCTGGTTGTCGCCTGTGAGGAATCGGATTCGATTTTTACATTTAGGCTTTCGATATCAATTGCCATAGCGCTCACCTCATTGCTTTATTGCTCGTTCTCTGCCTCATTTTCAGCCGCGTTGCCATACTCGTTCTTCTGTACGCCATCGCGGCTGAGTTTCCTTGCCCACATCTCCATCTCAAGCGCGGCCAAACGCTCGTTTTTCTCAGGGTCTTCCTGCAGGGCAAAATAGTCAGCCATGAGCGGCTTCTTCAGATACTCCTCTGGCTGTGATCCTTTCTTTCGGAAAGCATTGCCAAGCACCGTTCCGACAGCCGCGTAGAAGTACTGACCGAGTTGCCACATCCGCGCGTCATCCTTTTTGAGTTGCATCTCGTATGCCGCACTGCGTACAGCAAAGATACGCGGATTCATATCCCAGAACTCCCAGTAGGTTATTCCCATCTGGGATGCAGGGATATACCATTCGTTCTCAAAGAACCGCCGCAAGGAACCGTAATACACAATTCCTTCAGACATGGACATCTGCGGCGCTATCTCGGTTACTTCAGCTTCTTCACCGTCTTCTTCGGCTGTTCCTCTTCGTCTTCGTTCTCCGCGTTCGACGACGTACCGAGGTGTCGAAAAAAATCAGAGTCCTGCATCTCATCGCCAAGAGCGCGAGACAGGTCATCCAACTTGCCGCCGGCGATCATGTGCGCCTGAAGCTCGTTGCCCGCATACTCCTGGTCACCACCACAGCACAGCGCGAAGTACGCACGGATGAGCGACATAGGCTTCTTGCCGGCATCCTCCATGCGAACGCCCATCTCTTCGAGATCCACAACAGTGTTGAAAGTGAACGGAACGGCTTTGTACAGTCTGCCGTTGATGGAAAAGGTACGCATAGTTCCTCTTTTCTACGCTTTTGCGCGTGTTTTTGGTTTAAAAAAAGCGGGGCAAGGATTGCTCCTCACCCCGCTGTAAGGTCACTGCCTCAGCCGGCAGCGGCGACCGTGAAGGTCTTGTTGTCGGTCGTGGTCACGGTGATCTCATCCGTGATCTTCTCCGGCACGGTGCTGACAGCGATGTTGACGGTCATGGTCAGATGCTCATCGGCATCGGCCTCGTCCGGGGCGACATCAGCGAAGCCGCTGAAGCCGTACTTGGCGATGGAACCGAGACCTTCCGTGCCATACAGCACAAGGAAGTCCAGCTTCTTGTCGGCCAGCTCGTCGATGTCGTCGAGATACTCTTTTTCCATGGCGCCCTGGACGCTCATGGTCACGGAAGCACGGCGGCCCGGCTCGGTGACTTCCTGCTCGTCTTCCAGAGTGGAGACGTCAATCTGGTTGCGCTCACCCATCGGAGACGGCAGGGTCTTCGGGCGGATGAGCATGTTCCACGTGCCGGCCCACCCGGTGGTGGAGGCAGTGTGTTCACGGTAAAGGATGCGAGATTTTAATCCGCTTGCCATAGTTCACTCCTTCGCGCTTTAAAGCGCATCATCTGCGGCGATGTAGCGACGATACCTTCCGATAACGCGCCACACACCACTTACTGTGTCTTTTTCCGGCAGTTGGATGCCATCAAATGCCATGCTCTTCATGATTGCCGTAACGCTGTTGCCAACGTCTTTGGCGTTCTCCTGACTGGCGTTGTCGTATACCTCGATTTGAAACGTAGACATAACGCCATTGATGCGGTCCGCTTCCAGATCGCGGTCGCGTTCCACATTCTGAATAGCGCGGCACCAAACGGTAGGCCACTTGCTCGGTCTGGTGATTAAGTCATCGGTGACCACCTGCAGGTCTGGGAAACGAGCCGAGTACTCTTTTCCCAGGTAGTAGGTCAGTCTGGTCACGACCTCCGACTCGTAGTCCTGAAATACTTCTGCCATTGTTGTCACCTCGTTACATCTGCGGTTCAGCCGAACACACGTTGTGCGATTTTAGCAATGGTGTTTCGCAGTTCCATCGCATCGATGGCGTGTTGCATCGGCATTCGCGGCCTTTCACCGCTTGACTGGCGCTTCTGCATGCCATCTTCATACTCTTCCAGCAATTCCGTATCTCGGTCCGTGTAGCCGCTTGGATACTCGTACCAGTGCCAATGGTCCAAGAGAGCGGTATGCTGTCCAGGAAACGTACCGCGCCATCCTTCAACAGCAAACTGGCCAGAGCCAAACTCAAGCATCAATATCGGATTGACCTCTCGTTCTGTCCTGACAAACTCACCGTGACTGAGCGTGTACCATTCCTTTTGGAATTTAAGGCTGTTGTTGGCACCTGCGATTACCACCGTCTTTTTAGGATTGCTCCTGCCGCCATACTCCGTCTTCTCAAAGACGACGAAGTCTTCATAGCGGCTTCCTCTGACATAGGCTTTCGCGACCGAGATACCTTCATCGGCAAGTTGCCGCAGGAACTCCTTCACCAAGTCAGGCAAAGTCTTGTCCTTGTACTCGCGAAGCTCGTGTATCAAATGCCGCAAGTCGCCGCTTTTCAGTCTGGCAGTAAAAACGCGTTTCATCGCTGAACCTTTTGCAAAACGTATGTCGTCTCGTTAAGCGAACTGTACGCCGCAATGACGAAATAGTCCGCCTGCGAGACGTCCGTAGGAGCAGTGTCCGGCGGAGTGCTTCCGTACCAGATCAGCGCACCTTCATTGATTGGGTACTCATCCAACGCGGTAACAATCTTCGCGTCGAATTCCTTAACGCCGGTGTAGCCGGAGAAGTTGAATCCGAAGGGTGACGGTTTTAAGGCCGCCGCACCAATCGCGATGTTCACCGCTGCAGGTTGAGCAAGCTCGTACGCTTGCGCTTTTCCGCCAGTCCTGCGTGGTACTGAAGCGCCGTCGGGCATCGTGTCGTAAATCACGTTACCTTCCGCGTCACGTGCAAAGACAGGCTGCTCACCAAGGCTGCGCGAGTAGTAAATCGGGCGTTTGTTTTTCTCCAAAACCCTCATTTCGTCACCACCTTGGTCAGCGGCAGAATCTGTCTGACCACAGACTGTCTGGTATCGTAACTCCTGTACGTGCCGTTTTCGTTATGGGTGGATTCACCCTCCGCTCCGAGTTTGTTGTAGTCGTAAATCGACAAATCAACAGCGACGCTTTCGAACTTCAGCAGGTCCGCGGCAATCATTTCTTCCGTGTAGGAGGAAGGATAACCGCGGCGCCTCGTGCAGTCCGCAACAGCCTTGCTGATGATCTGCTTCAATCTGACCGCCGTCCTAGCGTCGGCAGTGACGGCGATATCGCCGGTTGCCTCATCGACCGAGAACAGCCCCAGCCTGACGCATACCTTTTCGTAGATGCTATTCTCGTCCATCGTTCTGCCTCCGCTTACTTCTTAGCCTTGCGCGTACGCTTAGGCTTTTCCTCGACCGGCTCGTCTGTGGCAGCAGGCGCAGCCGCCTGCTCTTCCTCGGCAAGTTTCCACCCGCCCTTGAGGAATGCAGACAACTGCACCTCATTCGTCACGTTATAGGCGATGCCGTCTTTGGTGACTCTCGCCATTGACGCTCCTTTCTATCAGGCGTTCTTGTGGACGCCGATGGCGTTGGCCTTGTTGTTCAGCACGAACGCATCATAGTAGAAGCGGGCCTCAACCAGCCAGCCGGAGATGCCCTGCGGGTTGTCATGGATCTTCAGCTCGGCCAGTTTGACGGGAGCAGGCATCACAGCCGGATGGGTGATGACAAAGTCAACGTTCTCCGGGAAGTAGGAGGTCGGGGCCTTGATGACGGTCACACCGTCGATTTCGCCGACGACACCGTTGATGCCGATTTCGGTGGCCAGGTCGCCACGCTTCACAAAGTTCTCGTCCAGCTTGATCTTGTTAAGGAAAGCCGGGGTGACCAGAACTCTGCGCCCGCCGACGGGAGCCTTATCGTCGTCGAGCATTTCCTGCACGGCGAGGAACTCCTCGTAGGCATTGGCAGCGGTCACAGCGGCGGTCTTCACATGGCCGGCCGGGGCGCCGGCGACCAGCTGAGCGATACGGTAGGTATCGATTTCCGGGATCATCACCTGGTCGATGTTCTCGGCCAGAGTAGCGGCGGCTTCCATCGTGCCGACGGTGTTCATCTCCGTCTTGCGGTCGATGATGTAGGTGAAAGCACGGTCACGCGACAGGGTCAGGTCCTGCTTCTGATTGCCCAGATCCGTGGGCGTGCCATAGCGGGACGTACCCGTCATGGAATAGTTGCCAACAGTGGCAAGGTCGCGGGAGAACACGTGGATGGTTTCCACGCCAACCCAGTCATAGTTGTTGTTGACGATGCCGTTGGTCAGCGCACCCAGCGCAAAACGCTCGTCAACGATGGGAGAATACTTCTCAGCGTAATTCAGCGCCATCTTTCTTACCTCTCTTATCGTTTGAAGTTGTTTACGGACTTGAAGCCCTTAATGAAGGGGTCTTCCTCCGCAGCGTCAGTTCCGGCATTGATTTCGGGCCGCGTCTTCAACCATTCGGCTTCGTACTCTTTCTTCTTGCGGGAATCGACAGAGTTCATCAGCTTGACTCTGGTGTCGAAGTCCCCATCCACTTCTGCTACAGCCATCTGCGCTGCTTCGTCAGGCAGATAGCCGAGACCGAGATAGGTCTTCTCCAGCTTGTTGATGCGGTTCTCACGCAGGAGAGCCTGATACTCTTCTTCCCGCTTTGCCGCCGCTTCCGCTTTTTCCATATCCATCTGCTCTTTCTCGGAAAGAGTAGACTGATATTTCTTGCGCCAGTCGGCAGCCTCAGAAGCGTTCTTGTCGGAAGCACGCTTCAGCTTCGCGAACTCCACCATGAGTTCCTCGTACCGCTGTTCCACGGACTTTTCCGTAGCGGGTTTGGACGGTGCGCTGCTCTCAGCGCCAGGCTGCTCGGCCTGCTGATTCTGGTTGACTTCGTTGCCCTTGTTCTCTTCTGCCATTTCAGTTCCTTTCTGCGATTTACGTCTTCTCTGACGATGCTTTGCGATTAACGTCTTCTCTGACGATTTATTGGGTGCGATTTAGGTCTTCTCTGACCGTGTATGTTGTCGGAACGTGGTACGCATCGTTTTACCGAGAGGCGTGTTCCGCTCTGACCAACAAAAAAACAGCCGCAAATAAATGCGACTGATTATTCGTCCGTTTTTCGTGCGCTTTTCGTGCGCTTTTTGTCCGTTTTTTCGTGCGCTTACTCGTATGTTGCCCAACAGCGGCAGTTGACGTACTCTTCTGGATCAGCGCCCATGTCAGACGGTACTGCCGGAGCGATGAAAAATGAGTTTTCCCCGACAAAGAAGTCTTCGCCAATTGGCACCGTCTGCCCTTCCGCCTCTATGTGAGTCTCGCGCTCACGGTTATCAAGCATGCCGTGCCACGTCTTATACGTGAAGCCGCGCATTTCTGCGTCCTCGTACTCCTCGTACGATGCGACCGTATGCGCTTGATTCTCGGCGATGACATTCGCTCTGTCTTCCGACAGGTAGTAAGGGTCTGCGATGTTTCGCTGGGTGCTTGCGGTTATTTCCTGCGCAAGATCCCGAAGCCAAATGTCGAGGTATGAGCCATCCTCTAATCTTGGGACGGCATCGTGCAGGCCTTGGTTAAGCACGTTCGCCGCCATGGCCGTGTTAAAGTATGTGCCATCGCCAAGCATGACTGAAACAAAATAGAACCAGTCCATGATGGCGTTTTCCACCGCTTCAGCGACCTCGACACGACGGTCAATCCGCGCCTGCGGCAGGCCAATTGCCGAGAACCACTCACGATACGGAACGCTCCTGCGCTCGATGCCGAGCCTGTTAAGTTCATCAAAACTCAGCACTGTTGCCATCGCTTACCTTACCCTTCCTTGGTCGGACTCTGCTGGTCTGACTCATCTTGGTCGTTCTTGTCGAAGTCAGGCGCAAGTTCGCCATTCCCATCGCCATTTGACCATGTTGAACGACGATATGACCAACTTGAATTGGTGGTGCGGTTTTCCTTGCACTCCTTTTCCTGATACGCGGTAATCATCTTCTCGGAGTCGTCCCAAACCTGAGCGACATCCTCGAAGAGGTTGATGGCGCGGAGCATATGCAGGCCATTGATGCCGTGAGACACGCCGGTCGCAAATGCGTTGATCTTGGTGGTAAGTTCGTAGTTCTTCTGTCGCTTGATGCTCGCCTGCATATCGGAGTACCGCAGTTTCAGCAGCGGACTGTCAGCCTCGATGGCCGGACACAGCCTGATGGCCGCAAGGACCGCCTTGACTTCTTCCATCTTGCAGGCCGCCATGATGTACTCCTGCTTGCTTGCAGAAAGTTCAGCGACCGCAAAACCATTGGCGGAATCCATAGCCACGCCTGACGAGCCACCAGAGGTGCTGGACCTGCGAGGAACATTGCACTTCTGCAGGATGAGGTCGCGCCGCACGGTGTAGTTCTCAAGGATTCCCTTGTAGTCGTAGTTCGGCGAGAGCGCCTGAATGCTAGGCTTGCCATTCTCAGCAGTCTGAGACATGACCCAGTCGCCAGACCCAGGTTTCTTCGGCTCGTTCGTTTCAGGATCTCTCTCGAAATCGACGTCATTCGCCCACCAGATACTCTGCGTTGTCTGGTCAACATCGTTGACGAGGTCGGAAGCCATCACGTTAAGCGCGTCCATCTCTGGAATCTGCCGCTCAAAGCAGCCGGTGCGGTCGTAATCGCGAATCCATTCCACGATTGGCACCATGCCGAGCGGATTGCGGCTTCCGTTGCCGCGGCCAGAGATTTCTTCCCAAACGGCTTTGGCACGGCGCTGGCCGTTCACTTTCGTGACGAGATTCTGTATCTCATAACGGCGGTCCTTCGTGAACGCAGTGTAGTAGGTGTTGCCGCTGTCGTCAGTGCTGAACGTAACGCCGACCATCACGCGGTGATCCACGTAGTAGTTCGAGCGGATGACGAACGTGTACCGCGGGTCAAGCGTGACGATGTTGTAGTAGGCGTCGCCCGGCTGCCAGTTGGCATTCACGTCAACGTACGTGTAGCCAACGCCGCAGATTTCCACGAAACGGCCAAGGTCCTGCTGCTTGCCCTGAATGCCGTTCGCTAGGTACTGCTCGTTCAGCAGGGACACGCCGCGCTGTTCTTCATCGCCGCCAGAATCCTTCAGACCACGCTGTACAAGCGTGATAGGATTCGACCAGTGGAAGCCGCGCTTAAATTCGGTGACCTCGTTTGCGACATTGTCGCAAGCCTGAAAATCTATCTCGGGCCGGAACACTTTCACGCGGGCAATCGGCTGATAGCCAGCCTCGTACCGCAGAAGGTAGTTGACGCGCTCAGCATTCATGCCGTGGATAATGGCCGCCTGCTGAAGCACCGATATGATGTTGTCTTCGGTCACTTCCGGCACGTTCGTGTAAATCACGCGCCGACCGCAGCCGTCATAGTCCATGATCGACATGACCACACCTCGCATTATTTTTGGGCAAACAAAAAGCGCAGGCACCCCGGAGTGTGGTACCTGCGCATATTCGGTTGTTTGAGAACATCTCGGTTGCCCTTCCGAGACAATTCCTACCTTGCATTATAATGTGATTTACGGTGATTTGGGTGAAACTTTATGTTTTCACACTTTTCAGCCGAAAAACTTCCCGCTTTTCACAAAAATCCGCTTGCCGTCAGACGTACGGCTTGATGCATTTTGTCACCGTGCTACGTTCGACATGGAGAGCCGCCGCCGTACGCTCATGATTCCACCCATCGATGTAGATATGCTCCAGCGCCTGCCGCACTCGGCTGTTGTCGATGGACATGATGTATTCCTCGGCCGCCGTCAGAGCCTCTTCAAGCTCGACCTGCTTCCCCGAAAGCCGCACGAGCCTGTCACCGATGAGCGCTTTCTTGCGCTCCAAATCACGCAATGGCATGCCCTCGATGTGGTATATCTGGTCATTGCCACTGCCGCCCTTGACCATGTCTCTGACCGTCCCGCCGGATTCAAGTCTGGCGATGTCATCCCGCAGATCCTTCACGCGGTTTTCCAGCCATGCTATCTCCCGCCGCAGTTCATCGCATCGGCAAAGCGCCTCTTTTCCCATACTTTCAATGCCCCCTATCAGATGAAGCCGTGAATGATTTTCGCCGCTCTGACGCCACTTCCCTTTTGGATAAACTGTGCCAACATCGCCATGCTGTCAGCCGCGTCATCGTGCTTGTGCTTGCTCACGCCGTTTATGGTGAAGGAAAACAAGTTTGTCATGAACTTGCTGTACTGCGAGTTCCTCTTGTCAGGCTCCAAGAAGAACATCTCGCGGATCGCCGGCGCGTTGTCCCATATCCGCTGCTCCTTGCGTTTCGTACCTGGCGTATACTTCGACACAAGCTGAATGCCACGCCCATTGTTGAAGTCCGTTCTCTCCGCAAGCCGCCGCCCGATGTCCTGCTTATATCCTTCGCCACCTTGGTTGGCCTCGAAGAACGCGCTGCTGATGTTATTTCGGACGATGGCCTCTACCACCTCTGGCTGTGTGATGTTCTTCTCGGAGTTGTCGAAGACCACGTCGTGGACGTACACACTGCCATCCTCGTACACGTAGGCGACAGGCATTGACAGGAAGTCAGAGCCACCAAGCGCAACGTCGCAGGCCGCAACTATCTTCAAAGGCTCTTCCTCTGGAAGCACGCCATTGTAGTAGTTCAGGTGTCCCGGAACGAAGAGCGCACCATCACGTTCAATCGGCTCCTGCTGAAATTGCGCGTACCACCCGGCCATGTCTTCGTTGGCCTCGAACTTGGCCCGCTCTGTGCGATAGTACTGAGTCGAAAAACCGACGCCGTAGTCGTAATCGAAATTGCTTTCGTCCGTAATCGGGTCCAGCGCAGGTATCTTCAGCACGTCCCACCTGATGTGCTTCGCCTCTGGTGACTCCTGAAGGAAACGCATACGGTCCATGTACATGTCGTGCAGTGACCATATCGTGCCGTTGTAGATCACCTTGCTGCCAGTCTTCCGCCGCCGCATCAGGTTGTTATCGAACAGCAACTGCTTGCGATGCAGCACCTCAGGGTTCATTACTTCCTCGACACCCTTGATGACGTCATCGACAAGGACCCATCCACGCGCATCGTAAGCTCCGTTCAGGCTCGCTTCGAGTCCCTTTGTACTAATACTTTTGTACTTCTTCTTTCTGCCGAGGTCTAGGGTGTGTGCAACGGCATCCGTATCAACAATCGCGGCATCAGGGAAGACGTCTCTATGCAGGTATGTCGGGTCGAGCATGATTTCTTTTATGCCGTCCAGAAACGCGCTGGCCACGCTTTCAGTATAGGTGACGTACAGGTTTGACAGTTCGGTATTGCGGCAGGCATGCCATGCTAACGCCTCTGTGAGCATCATCGACTTGCCGGTGCGCGCCGGCATGTGAATGAACTGCTCATCCATCTCGTCATTTTCCAGGCGCTGGAGAGCGTTCACTACTTTTATCAGCGTCTTCCTGCGCGGCTCGTAAAAGCGCTCGTCCGCAGGCCTGTTCTTTTCGATGTACAGGCAGTACGAGTCCAGCAAATATGGCGCTTCAAGCAGCAGGCAGTGGTCGTACAACTCCTGAATCTTGTCATCGCGCCCCTGCGCCAGTATCTGCTTCAGCGCCGATTTGACATCCGAGGTCACGCGGAAGACGGCATCGTGGTCGAATGAGCGGTTCGTGCGGATCTCGATGATTGACAGGTCAAAAAGGTCCTGAATGTGCCGTAGAGTCACGCCACGCAACGACATGTCCGCGTATATTTTCTTTGTCAAATCGTTGTAATTCGACATTTTTACCTCAAGGTGCGTGTTTGTTGATGAAGGAGGAATCGACATGGCCAATCACAGGAGGTGGTGCGATGGCAAAGCGCGAAGCGGCTGGTCAGACCGCAGGTCCGTCCGCAGGTTACGGTGGCACACGCACAAGCCATCCGGCCCGACTTACAAACGGTAAACACGGGCGGGGCGTTTGAAGCCCCTTTAATCACAGCCTATCGCCGTACCCGCTCAAAAGGAGGTCATCACATGGTGTCTCAGGGCCATGGAAGACGCGCCGATAGATGGGCTTGCACCATCATGGCGTCTCGTTGTCTGACGGACGTATCACTCGACTCGTTTAGTCGTGTGTGCCATCGTCTATTGCTGTATCGGCATTGTTATGCTCTATGTCAACTGGCGCTTTATCGGCCGAATCATCCGCGTCAACAATCAGATCATCGTGCTGTGCCATGCTCGGCAGCTGAATTGCCAGCGGCGTGTTGTATCGGTCGGCTATCTCCGCAGGAGTACTAGAGGAGTCAATCACCGCAGGTCCGCCAAGACCGGGTGTCGTGCCATCCTCGCGGTAGCCGTACTTCGATTTCGCAAGGAACACGAACAGTATCGGGTTGAACGTACCAGATGCACTCGCCTGAAGCTGTGCCGCCTCTATCACCGTGTAGCACCACTGGATGACCTCGCGCCGCGAAGCAGAGCAGCCATATCCTCTGGCCCATCCTTCAAGCGTGTACTTGCTGATCCCAAGCGCCAGAGCCAGGCTGGCGAGGTCCGGCAGGATGCCTTTCATGCCGCATGCGTCAAAGTAGTCGTTCGCGCGGTCGCGCACTTCTTCGTCAGTGTGAACAGCAGGCTTCTTCTTCGTGCTGTTCAGGATCTGCATTATCTCCGTGTTGTAATCGGCAAGCACGTCACCGACCACCTGCTTGTAATCATTCTTCGCCATCTTGGCCTCCGCCCGGCATTGTCAGACCCAGTTCCGCCATCCGTATGGCATCGATGATTCGCCGCATCCACTCCGACCGATTGACGCCCTCTCGGAACGCTTTGGAGTCCAGCCATTCCACCTGCTCGATGGACATCCAGAGATGAACACGTTTGGCCTGCCCGCTTTCAAGCTCTCGGAACTCGTGCAGCTTGCCACTCATGCCGTGCTTGGCGACGCGCTCAGCGACCGACTTGATGTGCTGGCCTTTCTTCATCCCAGGCTTCTTCGGCTTCCAGTTCGGGTCTTTGGCAAGCATCTCGCGCTTCCGCTTTTGCGCTTTCGACGGTGCGCGATACACCTGCCGCGGAGTGCCACGCGTCGTGAGGTTCGGATCATAGTCAGCGGTCCGTGACTTGACTATCTGCCCGGTGTACTTTTTATACTTGCCATCGGTCGTGCCTGCCATGCCGCTTCCTCCTCCCCTTGAGCGCCAAATGGTTGCTGTATATAAAAAAACCGTCTCGACTATTCCTGTCCAAGTGGGCGAAATAATCAAGGCGGTTAAAGTATTCGTTCGTATACCCTTATTCGGTTTGCATTATGCTATCACAATAATCACGGTAAGTCAACATTCGTGATTATGGTTATTTATATGGCCATGCGGATGGCCAGAAAAATGGCTTTTACTAATACTTATAAAAATCGCACACAAATCGCACACCAATCGCACACGGATGACATTCAAATCGCACACGGGTCGCACGCCAATCGCACGCCAATCGCACCATAATGAAAAGGATATATTATATATATACCTATAAGGTTGTCCTACATGTATACTTTACCATTTCCTTTTTACACGTAAAGAATAAAAGAGCATCTTTCTTTGGTTCTTTCTTTCTGCAATCGTGCAGAAACTCGAATTGCCGACAGAAACTCCAACAGCCAGTGTGGTGTCGCCAGTGGGATTGCCGCCAGAAAGCCACATGATCCACCCTGCCAAATTGCCACGTGGCCACGCTCGCATGGTAGTTCTTTTTGTAGCGCGGTTTTTAGGAGGGGTAACCCGCCATGGCCTGCAGCCGCAAAAAAACACCCTGCCGGGGCGGTCCTGGTCGCCGCTCTGATCTCCCTTTGACGCCTGCCGCGGTCCATCCTGCCGCGCGTGGTGTGGCTGCCGCTGGTCGGTCGGCGGATTCGGCACAACATGTTGTGCTTTCCTGCGGCATGTGTGGCACATTTTGCGCTTTCGTGGCCTGCTGTGGCTTCGGTTTACACCTGTAAAGCGAACTTGTCACCGCGTGCGGTGCGTGGCCTCTGTAGGCCTCTCCCGCCGGCCCTGGTCCGCTTTTCGGGCTGTCCGTTTGCACGTCGTGCGGTGTGGTCCTGCCGCGGTCCTGCTGCAGGTGATCCGGCCCTTTTTGGCAAGTTTCGCGGCCGCGGGTGACCATCCGCCTCTTTTCCGCCGATCCACGTTTGAACGTATGAACATATGAGCAACTGTTCATATGTTCCCGCTTTTTCTGCAGTTCGGCGGCGCGGCTGGTTTCTGCGGCTGGTCACGCTGCTAAAATGCCTCTGCGGCGCGCTGTGCGGCGCTGTGGCGCGTTTTATGTCCGCGCTGGTATAAATACACGTTGACGGCCTCAAACGCGCTCTAATGGCCTCCTGTGCGCTCTGTGCGCGTGTTGGCTCTCATGGGCGGCGATGCAGGCGGGCGCGGTTGGCCTGTCGTGCTGCAGGTGGCCGCGGGTGATCTCCTGCAGGATGCAGGCGGTCCACGTGCTGCAGGTCCTGCAGGATGATGGGCGCGGGGTCCATGGCCGGCGGTGGCGCGTTCTGCGGGCCGTATAGGCCGCGGGCCGTGGCGGCTGTGCTTCCTGTCGCGCGGCATGCGGGGCGGCGTTCTGTGCGCGTTCTGTGGCCGTTGCGGGCGTGCTGTGTGTCGGCGTTGCGGCTGGCATCGTTCCCGCTTCGGATCGGGACGCGGCGCGGGCTGTGGCGGGTCTTGCTGTCGTCCTGGCCGGCGTGGCTGGTCCTGCCGTGGCTGGTGATCTCCTTCGGGCTGCAGGTCCTGCCGGCAGACGGGCGGCCGCGGGTCCTGCTCTCCTGTCGTGCTGTGCGCGTGCTGTGCGGGGTGCTGTGCGCGTGGGGCGCGTTCTCCGACGTTCTGCGGGCTTTTGGCGCGTCGGTGGCGGGATATACTGCCGCGGGGCTTTCCGTCGCTGTGCGGGCTTCCTGTGCGCTGTGCGGGGCATCCTGGCCGCGGCTGTCCTTTTTGCCGGCTGCGATCCTGACCGGCGCGGCATGAAAAAAGAGCCTTCCCGCGTGGGGTCGGCTCTTTGGGTCGGGCTGTCTGTAGTTGGGTGTGCGCTCACTCTTCAAGCGCGGCGCGGGTGGCCTCTTCCGCGGCGGCGCGGCCGCGGGTCCTGACGAT
>Ga0326512_10001495_pt1 | contig 17940 bp, 17 predicted proteins | sample 1_2617_0518_D_FD_203652 | JGI IMG/M metagenome (GOLD analysis project Ga0326512, IMG submission 203652) | Bovine rumen microbial communities from UC Davis, California, United States - 1_2617_0518 | ecosystem: Host-associated > Mammals > Digestive system > Stomach > Rumen | place: USA... | reverse complement strand
CTTTTACTATATATGTATATAAATATACCTAAATCAAATTAAAGTAAGTGTATTATAGAGGAATTACCACCTTTCATTTTATCTTTTTAACTTGATTTCCAGTTTTATCATTTACACATATCCATAATCCGTTCCATTTACCCCAAAGATTTCCTTTTACATCATATTTAAATTCAGTTAAATGCATAACTATACCTTTTTTACATCTTGCATATCCACCTGTTGTTTTATTACAATTTATTTTCATTGATGCTGGTATCTTGTTATATTTAACTTTATTATTTGATACTTCTGGTGTTGATCTAACATATTTTTGTTTTAATGATTTATAGTTAGCTTCTACCCATTCATTAGCATAATCCCTAATATGAATACATCCATCATAAGTGTACGTATATTTATTCTTAAACCATATTTTATAAGGATATTTAATGTGTACTCTTTGGAATCCCATATTAACACCACTATTAATAACATCTATTGACCAATCTTCATATTTATGTTCTACAACACCAACGTGTCCCATACCATCTTTTGAATAATGCCTTTTACCACAGCTAAAGCAAATAATATCACCAACTTGTGCATATTGATTAACTGGATATTTGGTATCATGCGCCCAGTTTTCAGCATTACTTGTAGGCAACTTATCTAATAATTCTTTTCTAGGTACACCTAACTCTAATTCTCTACCCTCACATAGCCATGTGCAATTTTTAACAAAATCTGGATAAAATATATTCTTATCACTATAATAATTTTCGTTTGTTTTCTCTGGTGCTTTTTTTCTTTCTTTATATTCTTCCATATAAACCTCCTATTTTTTGTTATAGTTAATACTTGATATACCAATAAGTGTTGCAATAAATGTTGCAATAGCACCTATTGTTAGTGTTATAACTTCAGTATCAAAATTGTATATAACACCTAAAGTTGATATTAATAATATTAATGCTGGTGTAAATACTTTTAATAACCAACACAATACATCATATACTTTATTTGGTAGTATCATAATTTACCCTCCTCTCTTAACTTTTCTACTTTATGTTTAACATATGAATTACCACCTAGTTTTTGGTATACTTCATAGTTCTCATAGAATCGTTCTTTTACAACTTCATCAATAAAAACACCTGCCTCAATATCAGCAAGTGTTCTTACAATAAAGTTTTTAGCATTGGATAATTCTATATTATCTATTTTTGAATATAAAGGTTTAAGTTGCATATCAAACACTTTTTTAAATCGAGCCATTAAAAACTCAACACCACCTATTAAAGCAACTATAAAGGCTATAAATGTAGCAATATCACCTAATGTTATATCTTTCATATTATCACCTATAACCTACAATTAAATATGAATCATTTAATACACTTGTACCATTATATGATAACGAAGTCATATATGCTTTTCTTATATTACTTGCTGTTGATAATGTTGCTTGATATTTAATAAGAATATTAGTAGTCCATAATGTTTTTATATCATCAAAGTAAAAAGAATTATAACCAATACTATCTAATTCATCTAAAAAAAAGTGTCCTAAATTAATTACATAATGTGAGTTATAACTATTTACAGCTATAATACTTAATATTACTTCTTTTGCATCCATTGGTATTTCTAGTTGATTATTACCAGTTGTTTTTATTGTTGTGTATTTAGTAATATCTTTACCATTTAATTCAATAGAAGCATTATTAACTGGAAAACAATTTACACCTAAACTATTTTTAGTTGTATCAAAGTACATTAAAGGCATACCTCTTGCAACTTTCGTTGTATATGTAGTTGTATGTAAACTATCACTTACTTCTATTTCTATATCCCAGTAATAAGTATTATCTAAACTAATTACACTTGTTTGATTATTTGTAAGGGTTGTATAGTTTCCCCATGTACTTGAGCCTTCTTGTTTTTGTCTAGTTCTTATTGTTAATGTATTACTACCAATATTTGTATAATTAGCATTTACTAAAAAGTTTGTATTTGAATAATAATTACTTTCACGTTTAATACTATATGTAGCTGTTGGTATAGAATATTGTAATAGATCAAGTGTTAAATCATAAGTAGCTGTTAAGTTTCTACTATCAGTAAGTGTTATTCTAACATTTTTACTTGATAAACTTGTGTAAGGTATTACCAAACCAGTAGCACTTGCACTTGTTCCAGATACCACCATGTTTGCTGTTATATCAGTTTGTGTTAATACAACACTTGTTATTGTTGCACTATTCTTAACTACTAAACCAGTAGCATTTATTGTTGTAATTGAATTATTACTTATTAATTTTTGATTATCACTTGTAATTGCTAGTGTATCGTTATTTGTGTCCTCATAACTTGCACTTGTTATACTTGGCATACAATCAGCAACTACTATTGAATAAGTACCACCATTACGAGTAATTGAACTATTAGCAGTTTCTACTTTTACCTTACATTTTGCACTTTGTTTATTTGGAATACTTGCATATAACTTTGTAGCATCTGCTAACCCACTTACAATAGTACCTGTTGTTGTTGTACTACCTATAACACTATCATCATCACCTAATAATGTTATCGTACAAGTTCTACCTAAATCGTTCCATATTTCAATTGTAGGGTTATCACCTATTATGAAACTACCCATACTAAATAAGAATGGATATGGGAATGTACTTATTTGTAATGTATCAGTTATACTAGATAATCCACTATCAGCTCTTTGTAATTTAGTTTTAATATTATAACTTGTATTAGCTGTTAAATTAGAAATTGTGTAATTTCCATTTGTTGAGTTAGGATTTCCAATATTAACCCAATTAGCTCCATTATCAATTGAATACCAAGCATTATTAATTGTAGAATCACTGCTCCAATTCATTGATATTGTTGTTTCTGTTTTACTTGATAAATTTTGATTAATTGTTGGATATCTAGGTATATTATCAATTGTTATACTTGTTCTATTAACACTAGATGATCCCGGTCCATATTGTTTACCACCACTACTTGCTGTACCATTTGCATAAGCTTCTATTTCTATTGTTGGTGGTGTACCATCATTGTTATGTTGTACTACATAAGTTGTAGTTCTAATTATATAAGGGTTTGAACTCCAAGGATCACAATTAAATCTTGCACTCCAAGTATCATTTACAACTAATGTACCATTAATATAAATATTAACGTAATTCCCTGTTCTTTGTCCTACTGTATCCCATTTTTTACTTGTATTAGTTGTTTGCCACCAAGTGTTAATAGTTAATGTTGAAGTATTGGCATCTGCACCATTTGAAACACTGCTCCAATTAACACCAAAACTCATATAACTTTTTTGATATGTTGTACTACCATTAATTGTACCACTTGCCATACTATTCACCTCCAACAGCAACTAAACCTATACCATCATTAACTATTTGATTATTACCATCATATATAGTTATTGGTATAAATCTTAATTTATTGCTTAATGTTATTTCATCTTCTATAACTGCCTTTTTGATATGTAATTCATCAAAGTCTACCCAGAAGATTTTATTATCATTTGCATCATAACCAGCAAAACCCTCTGTATCATTCATTACTACATAAGAGCCATCATTTCCATACATTTTTAAGCCATCTTTATCCATCAAACCTATTAATGTATTAGAATTGTTATATAACTCTAAAATACCACTTTGATTAGTTTGAGAGCCAAGTTTTAAAGTTCCCCCTTTAATCATATCAGCTACTAAATTAATAACATTTATGTTTTGCATATCTAACGTACCATTGATTAACCAAGCACTATTAAATGTTCCATTAATACCTGATTGACTAAATGCAATACCACCACTATTAATCATAATTACATTAGTAGCAGTTTCTTTTGGTAAACTATCAACAACTAAAATCTTATCACCATCATAAATAACATAAGAATTACCTAACATACCAAGTATATTTTGTTTTGCTTCATTTAATTCATCATTTAAAGTTATTTTAATGGCATTATTGTTTTCTTTTATAGCATCAGTAGTATTAGCAGTAATACTATTTACTAAATCACTTAATTGTGGCTCAAAATTACCAAATTCAAGTTGCTTATATTTATCTAAAATACAATCATATTCATAACCTATTAAATTAGTTAAGATATTAATATTTAATCTTTCATCAATAACTTCAATAATATCACCTACATCAGTTATTTTTTCAAGGTTAGCATTTAATGTATATAACACTTTAGGTACTTTGTTTTCATTTAGATAATCAGTTGCTTGTTTTCTTAAATCATCAATTAATGCTTGTTTATATGCTTCTTCATCAATATTACCATCTTCATCTTCAAAATCATCACTATTAATATTTTGAGTAAAATCAATAGTTTTTGTATAAGGGATGGAATATTGTATATCACTAACTATATAAGGTGATTGAGTATTATCTAAACTATTAAGCATAATACCATCAGTTCCAGTTGGTAGAATCTTTGTAATAACATCATTCCAGTTTTCTTCACAAGTAATTTCTTTTAAGTTTTTAGCATATCTAACAACAACACCATTATCAGCTCCAATTGTATTTCTAACTTCAATTGTGTAGTTATCTCTTACAATATGTCCTCCCCATCTTGCTACAACAACTTTTAAGGCATCAAATAGGCTAGTTCTTACACACCTATACGAATTAATAGTGTTTATATCACTTATTGTTGTAAATGGGCTTGTATCACTTGTAGCACTATTAAGATGATCTAATGCATCATTACAATTTTTACTATATACATAACTATCTTCAATTAAATAGTTTTGTGAATCATAAAAAACATGATTACATTTAGCAGTTAATTTATTTTTTGTCTTTTTTACATTACCAATTCTAAATGCTTGATTACCTTGTGGTGTATTAGCAACAATAATCCTATTTTGTGTAAAATCATTAATATAACTAATATCAATATCAATATCTAAATAAAAAGAGCCATTATCTTTTTTTACGATAACAGCTCTTAAAGGTTGTAATACTAAATCACCATTTGTACTAAAATCAGTATCAGTTGTTCCAAATAATCTTATCATAACAACCTCCTATATCCACCTAGAATAATTATCTACTTGTAATTTACTAAATGTACCAGATATTCTAATTGTGTTTTCACCACTTAATAACTTAAATGAGTTATAATCACCTATTACTTGTCTATTTTTTAAAGTAGATTCATAATAGGCTTCCATTTTATCAGTATCAATAATAATAGTTTCATTAGTACCTAAAGCAACTTGGAATATTTGATTATCATTTAAGTAAATACCAATATTACCAGTACCAGTTAAAGTTAATTTAGGTTTTGAATAATAATTACCATGATTAGTTATAGTAATACTATTAGTACCAGTAAAGTAATCTACACCAAGTATAAACATTTCATCATTATTAACTTGATTAATGTTCGTTTCACCATTTTTACTCTTTGCATTATATATTGCTTCTAATTGTTCTATTAATGTAGTATCAGTTATTTCAGTATTTGTAGGTGTTGCTAGTATACCATACATTATAATATTATTATTTCCTAACCAAGTTTTTAAAGCATTTACATCACTAGCAATTGAAGTAAGTATTTTTATATATAATTGATTACTTGTATATCTTGCAGTACCATTACCACTTGGAGCATTCCATTCAGTAGCATTATCAATAATAGTAAATAAATTAGAATAACCTTGTGTATTAGATATAAAACCACTATTAGTACCATTAGAATAAGCACTAACACCACTTGGAACTGTTGCACCACTTGTTGCCCAGTTTTCACTACCATCTAAAACAACTTTACCTATTTCTTTATGTAAATACCATTTATCATTTTCCTTATAGATATAATCTTGATATGTTCCTATTTTAGATAATTCTTCTTTTTTAGTAGAGTATTCTTTTATAGTAATACTTCCTTTTGTATCACCAGTTTCACTATCTTGCCAATATGATACTACTATATAGTTATCATTTGCTCCTGTTGTTATTTCATAACTTGTTTCAGTTATGGCATCTTCACATTGATTTAAACTACCATTTATTGCTGGTGTATTTGTTGTTGTTCCTACATCAAAATAATTTGTGCCACCTAATGTTTTTGTTATTAAATATTTTGTGTTTTGATTACATGCCATATATGTTGTTTTAATTTTCGTTAAAGATACACCATGTAATTTCATTACTGATTTGACTGCCATACATCCATCAATAACTGGTGCAGTAGTTGGATCATATAAATTAGGTGTATTATATCCTTGTACTGGTAGATTTATAGGATATGTAGTACCATTATATGCTTCATAGGTTGTAGCAGTAGAGCCTTTTTCAATTTGTATTTTATATGTTGCATTATTTAATGTTCCTAAACCATTTGTCCAACCTCTTACTTTTGTAATATTTACTGGGTTATTTAATGTTAGTATAAAATTATCAGCAGTTGTAAAAGATACCCAAGTTTGACTAATACTATCATACATACCACTTGTTGTAAAATTACTTATTGTTGTATCTTTACTTAATTTATATGTTCCAGCACCTAGTGAAAACTTTGTGTCTATTTCTACCCAGTTTCCACCACCACTCCAAGAACCATTAAATGTGATTATTTGATTACTTACACTAACATTCATATTAGTTGCTACTGTTTTTGTTTGGTCTAATACATTACATAAGTTTTTACCACATACTACAATATTATTATTTCCACTTACATTATGTATGTCTTGTGGATAAGATGGATTTGGACTAGGTACACCACCACAATATTGCTCGTATGAAGTTGCAGTAGAGCCTTTTTCTATCATAGGTCTTATTATTTCATTATTTACTTGTATTGTGTTTGCAACTTCGCATCTTAACCATATTTTAATTCTACTATTTAATGTAAAAGTGGCAGTTGTTTGACTTGTAGTAGTATTAGTAATTGCATTTCCACTTTCATCTAGTATTTTTAATTGTACTTTAATACTGCCACCACTTAATGTATATGTACCTGCATCTAAATATTGCATATATGAGGTTGCTTCACTTGTATACATTGAAAATGAAGCACTATTTGCAGTACCATTTACTAATATACTACCATTATTATAAAATGTATAACTAACTTGATTATGAGTTTTAGTCCATACAATAGGTATATATAAGTTTTTACCACTTAATTGTACTTGGCTTGTATTTCCTTTTAAGTCTATTTGCATTGGTGCTTCTATTGTACCTTCTAAATTAAAACTTGTACCTTCTTCTTGATGTTCTTCTAATTCTAATGTTTGTGTTTCTTCTTCTTTATATTTAAAAGGTTGGCAATGTATTGTTATTGTTGCTTTTCTAAATGCTTCTAATTGATTAATAAAATCAATTCTATTTAAAATTGTAAAATTATAGTACATATCTGGCTCATTACTAAATGTAATAATACCATCTTGATTAAAATATGATATTATTTCATCTATATCATAATTACCCCATAATCCTATTTTTAATGTTTTATCATATGCACTAAAACCTAATTGTGTAATTATATCACCATTTCTACCATCTATTTCTTCTCTTTTACTTCTCATTAATGGTTTACTAATAGCTGGTAAACTTTCAATTGCTAATCCTTCTATATCTAAACTAGATTCACCATTTATTATTACATAATATTTCATATTATACCTCCTATGAATAAATCTCTTGTTCTACTGTCTTAACAACAAATCTTCCTACTTCACGATCATCTAATTCTACTTCCATATCTTTTAATGCTTCTTTCATAGCAAGAGCCATCATTTTATAATTAGTATCTATTGTTATATTTGGGTTAATAGTAGGGTTTAAAGATGTTTCTATACCAGTATTAATTGCACCCATAGCAGCATTTATTTCTCTTGAAACATTACTAATATCAAACGAACTTGCCATACCAGTAGATAAATTACCAATAGCTCCATACACTAAATATGAGTTATTTTTAATTCCGTTTGCTAAACCTTGCATAAAGTCTGGCATCCATTCTTCATATTCTCTTAATGGTCCTTCGTCTGGTCTTGAAAAGTGTAATATAGATTTAATCTTACCAGCTATACCTGTTGCTGCTGCTTCAATTGATTTACTATTTGAAGTAATACCTCTTGAAAAACCTTTAACAAAATCTTTACCCCAAGATTCAGCCTCTGTATCTATTCCCAAAAATTTACCAACTAATTTATCAACTGCTTCTTCGGCAGCTTTTCCAAGTTCTTCTAGCATTGATTCAACCCCAGCTATTATTTCATCAATTATATCAGCACCATCTTTAAATATTTCACCATTTGTTATGTTCTCTGTTAAAGCATCATGTACACTTATAATAATTTCTGGAATTGCTGTTAACAATTCAGGAATAGCAAGTATTAATGCTTTTGCTAGTTCTATCATTAATGTAGGTGCTACACTTATTAATTCTTTAATCATCTCTGGTGATGTTAAAGCTTCTACTATTGATATTATAATTTGTGGTAATTTCTCAACCAATTTTGGTATAGCTTGTATTAAGCCTGTTGCAAGTGTAGTTATTAATTTAATTGCTAATATAACTATTTCATCTAAATTTTCTACAATTGTATCTATAATTGAGAATAACATTTCTAAACCAGCATCCATTATTGTTGGTAAATTATCAATTAATGTTTCAGCTACTAATTTTATTATTTCTATAACTATTTGAACTATTTTTGGTAAGTTTTCAGTAATAAACTTAACAACACTTTGTATTAATGATGTAATTGCATTTTTTATTTCACTTGTATTTGTAGTTATATTAATTAATATATTTCGTATTAATTCACTTACAGCATTCATTAATTGTGGTAATAATTCCATTATTATTTCAATTACTTTTGGCATTAATGTAGATACTAAATTTACTACACCAGTTAATATATTTGGTGCTAGTTTTTCAATAGCATTTGCTATATTAGTTAATGTATTGATAACTGCTTCACTTAATGCCTCTGGGCTACCAGTTCCATTTAAGAAATTATCTAATTCAGCTTTTAAAGTTCCAAATGATCCACTTATTGTAGTAGCTGCTTCCTCTGCTGTTGTACCTGTTATACCCATTTCTTCTTGTATAACGTGTATTGCATTATATACATCACTTAAATTTTTAATATCATATTTAACACCACTAAACTTTTCAGCATCTTTTAATAATCTTTCCATTTCAGTTTTAGTTCCACCATAACCTAATTTAAGATTATCTAGCATTGTATAGTTTTGTTTTGCAAAACCTTGATAAGCATTTTGGATACTTCCCATATCAGTACCAAATTTATTTGCATTATCACTCATATCTTTAAATGCCATATCAGCAACTTTTGCAGCTTCTTTTGTATTACCGCCTAGTGATTGTAATAAACTAGCACTAAATGATGCAACACCACTCATATATTCGTTAGCACTTACACCAGCTTCTTTTGCAGCTCGTTTTGCATTTTCAATTACCAAATCAGCATCATCTTTAAATAGTGTTTCAATACCACCCAAGTTTTGTTCCAATTCAGCATAAGATTTAACACCTGCTGCAACTACACCAGCCAATGCTGTACCAACTGCTGCACTTACTTGTAATAGTTTTTTACTTACATCTAAAGCAACATCACCAACTTTTTTTAATCCATCTTTTAATCCAGATAAATCAATTTTTGATGAGTTCTTTAATTCATTATTCATGTTAGATAATGCTTTTTCAGTTTTAGCAATTTCTAAACTTAAAGCATTATAATTCTTTTTTTGCTCGTCAGTAAGTTTGTTGTAATCACCCATTTGTCTTTGAGCTTCTTTTAAAGTTTCTAGTTTCTTTGTTGTTTCAGCAATTGAACGAGTTAATACATCTTGTTTTTGTGCTAGTAATTGTGTATTTGTAGGATCAAGTTTTAATGCTTGATTTAAGTTTTTTAAATCAGTATTTAAACTATAAACTTGATTATTAACATCTTTTAATGCTTTCTCTAAAGGTGTTGCATTTGCTCCCAACTCAATAGTTATACCTTTTATATTATTAGCCATATATAAACCTCCTTTTATGAATACTAAAAAAGGGATTACATTGTAGTAATCCCCTTTGTACTACTCATAAGAGTAGTATTATCTTGAAATAGGTGATGAATAAACACTATTTAAGAAACTTGCATAAGCAGTTTCACCCTCTTCACAAGAGTATTTAACTTCACCATCAGTTATTCTAGCAGCAGCAGTTATGTTTAATGTTTCAGTAACTGGTGTTTTAGATGTTTCAATTGTTTGTGATGAAACACTAGGTCTTTGTGCTGATACTTGTAAAAACCAATATTTTGTATTTTTAGAATCACCATCTATAATAAATCCTAATGCAAAATCTTTAACTTTATCATCTTTATTTTCTACTAATACACCATTAGAATCTTTAACCATGCCTAATACTTTAGTTTTGAAATCATCATTTATTAATGCCATTTCTAAAGTTCCAGTATAACCTTGATTTGCTGATGTTGTAAAATATTTAGTATTATCAGCATAAAAATCAGTTGTATCACCAGCTTGATCTAATGTTAGATTAACTGCACCCGGAATACTAAATACATCACCATAAGTAATTGTACCAGTTCCATAAGTAATTGGTGCTATAACAACACCTTTTAAGCCAAATTTAACTTTATTCATATTTTTTACCTCCATTTATATCCATATCCAATGGTAGCCACCACAGGTTTTACGTTTTCCATTGCAACACCTACCAATGTGATTAGATATTTCTAATTTTTGTGAGGCAATAATACAATTTGGATATATCATTTGTGTTTCAACACACATTACTCTTTTACTATGGCTTATTGATAATTTCTTTTTTGAATTATCTGTATGTCCTTTAAATGTACTAGGTTTACCTTTATGTGCTAGTATCATATTTAATCTTCCCTCATCAGTGAGATTATGTTTACCAATAGCATTATGATTTCCTGTACTTTTTTGTTTGCATATTAACTTTGTTTTTTCAGTATGGTGATATCCTTTAACACCACCACCACCATCAACAATGTTATATCCATTTGGCACTTTAGTATTTAGTTCCTTTATCCAATAAATCTCTTTATTGTTAAGTTCTTCTAAATTACTAGCAACATCAATTTCTTCAATAGTAAAATTATCAAATCCATATTTTCTCATAGCTTTATATAAATAAGTATTTTGAGTATGTGATGCATGTTTGTGGTTTCTAAATCTAGTTTTAATATCATAAATTGTTTGTCCTACATAGGATTTACCATTTACTTTATTAACTATCTTATAGATATATCCAAAAGCCATATTTATACCTCCTATATGTTATAAAAGTTATGATAGATTTGTTCTTCTTCATCCCATATAAATCTATCAACTTCATAAGGGATGTTATTATTTGTAAATAAATCTTCAATAGTTTTTTCTAATGCAACACTTTTTGTTTTAGTTATTAATTCTATTTCAAAGTTATAAGGTCTATAATATGTTAATCCATCAGCATCAAATACTTCTGGTTTATCTTCTCTATAAACAATAAATGGTGGATTAATTGTTTTATCATTATTAAAACGGTCGTATGCTACTGGCATATTTAATGTTTTCAGTAAATCAAATAATTGTTTATGTTCCATACTAACCTCCATTTTTAATATACTTAACTAAATCATCATAATATTGTTGAGTTATCTTTTTATCTACTGGTGCTATATGTTCTTTAGGTGGATACCACGTACCCCATACACCATATTGATTACGAATTACGTGTTTACGTTCTAGTAAGTGTGTAAGTCTATATTTTGTGTTATATATAGTACAATTTACAAACCCACCTTTTTTACTAGTCTTTACTTTCCAACTTCTAGCATATTTACCAGTATGTTTTGGTGATGTAAGTTTTAATTCTTCACTACCTTGTTTTGATAACTTAATTGCATCTTCATACATTTTTTCTTCAATATCATTTGTATAGTTTTTTAATATTTCGTTTATATCTAAAATAGAATCAGCCATTATCTACTTACACCTGATTCATTAATGCCTATTTTTTTAGCACAAACCAAAACAATATCAAACTTATTCTTTGGATCAATAGTTCTTATTATCTGGTATTCTTCATTATTCCATTTCAATTCATTCTCACCATTGTAATTAAGTCTTTTTACAACAAATTCACAACTTGGTGTTAATCCATTCATTATTGCATTATAGAATTCATTAGTCTTAACACTTTGTTTCTTGGCATAACATTTTTTATAACTAATAGAGGATGGTATAGAATTACCTATATCATCCTCTTCAATAGTTATATTCATTAGATATATAATTTCAGTATATTCCATAGTTATCTACTTTCTATACTTGGTGTTATATATTCAGTTGTATGCCTTAATTGGTCTTTTAATAGTCTATATGATTTATCATGCATTTCACTATAAACTACATCTAAATAACTTAAAACAAATTCAACAATTGCACTTTTTACCAAACTATCTTGATTTTCTTGAGTATTGACTATGCCAATACTTTCCAAATCATTTTGAGCTGCTTGAATCCATATTGTTATCATTTCATCAAACTCATTATGATTTATGCCTTGAATCTTTTTTATTTCTTCTAGCATAGTCTTAACCTACTTTCTAATTAATTTTTTATTATCTTGATGCAGGAGCAGCTATTAATGTAAATGCCTTATCAGCAACAACACCAATACCTACATATTCTTTACCTAAAATCTTAACTAAATCGTATTCCATTTTAGATAAATCATCATATTTTAATTTAATTCCATCACCATCTGGGAAGTTAAATAATGCACCATGGTTGAAATCACCAACGATTGCATAAACAGCACCTGTTGCAGTTGCAGTTGTATATGATGGAAGTGAGTTATTATAAACTACTCTATATCCTCTATATACATCAAATCCATAATTTGCACTTAATTGTGCTGCTATGAAATCAGCATCAGTTTCTTTATTCATTACAATAGTAATATCTCTTGCTTCATCACTTAATTTTGAAACTGCTTTAACAATTGTATCTACTGCTGGAGCTTCACTTATTTTAGCAGCTGATGGTGTATCATATATACCTGATTCATTTGCTTGTAATGTTTGTGGAAGTTGAGCTATCTTACTAACTAATGTATCAACACATTTTTTAGCAATTTTATAAGTTAATTCATCATAAATATAATTTAAGAATTCTTCACCTCTCATAGATAAAACTTCATCACTTACTGATATCCATTTCTTAATATTTTGAGGTACTATTTCAACTATTCCTAAAATTAATGATTCTTCATCAACAGCACCATTTCCCTCTTGATGAATAGTTGCATCTGTACTTGAAACTTCAAATTGTACTTTGTAATTTCCTTTTACTGCAATTCTTCTAACATATTGTGCTAGTTCTTCTCTTTCCCATGCAGTTCTAACAATACCATCTACTAAATCTGGTACTTCTACTGTTGCACTATTACCAGTAGCATAACCATCAGTTGTGATTAATGCTCTAGCTTCAGCACTCATATTGTAATCTTCTACTAATGTAGATTTTAAGTATTCAGCATATGCATTGATATACTCTTTTGTGTTTCTTGTTTCCATTTTTATTCCTCCTATACTTTTTTGTTCTTCAATAGAAACTTCTTGTGCTTGGATTTCTCCAGCCTCTAATTTTTCTTTTGTATCCTCATTTTTTATTTGCTCGTTAATTTCTTCTACTTCTTCGTTTAAAGTATCAACTTCATCATCTAATTCTTTTATTTTTTCAATATCTTCAGTATTTTCTGCTTCTTCACGAATTTCTAACTTACGAGTTTCAATTTCTTGTAGTCTATCCATTTCGTACTACCTCCTATTGTATTTTTGCTATTTAAGGCATAACTGCCATAATATCTATTCCAGATATTTATTAAAACGATTTAAAGCACTATTCCAGCACTTAAAAAGATATAGCCATTCCAACTATACCTTTATAATCGTATTAACCTAATTTAGCCATTAATTTGCTTTTAGCATCTTCTAACATTTTTCTTTGTTCTTCTAATGCTAATTCTTCTTCGTGTTGTTTTCTTAATTCTTCTCTACGTTGTAGGAATTCATTATTATCCATATCACGTGCAACACTAACATCAGTTGCATTATAGAATGGTTGATCTACAACACTAGCATCAAATACTTTTGCTATTTTAGTAATTGTTCTAGTATCAGTATCATAATCATATGTATCACCACCATCAGCAACTACGAATGCAAAACTTTGTTTATCTATTAATCCTGATTTAATAGCATTAAATATATCTTTATGTTGTTGTATATCATCTTGTAATACAGCATCCATAAATAAACCTTTATCATCTACATTTAACTTTAATGAATTATTACGAGTTCTAGCAAGTACCATAAATGTATCATTATGGTTATATCTTAATACTACATCACTCATATCAGCATCATCAAAAGCAGTAGGTGCTATTACTTCAGTATAATCATATGTTTCTGGGCTATTAAATACTGCTGCATAACCCTTTATTTCCATTTTGTTATCTTCAGTATCTTCAGCTCTAAATTGCATATCTAATTTTCTTACTTCTTTACTCATTTTCTTCACCACCCTCATTATTTAAATTATCACTAACATCTTCATTGATTTCATGATTTTGGTCTATCATTAATACATCACCATTTTCAATTGGTGCTAGATTAAAGATTTCCCTTTGTTCGTTTATTGTTAAGATATTTCCACAATATCTAATCATATCTATTTTTGTACTATTACTTGCATATTGTAATCTATTACTTTCAAATAATATTTCATTTCCAAATCCTTTTTCAGTAGGTGTAAATAATTTATTAGTAAATTCTAAACTCATTTGTAATCCTATTGGCTCTAATACACTTTCATAAAAAGCATTCCACTCGTTTTCAGTATAACTTGATGTAATTATCTTTTCATTTATACCAAAATATTTAAGTACCTTATTATCAATTTCTTTAACTTGATTATCAGTTGCTGTTTGTGGCTCTACTTTAACAGGTGTAAATTCAGTAGTTGCATCTAATCCACCTATACCACTCTTATCACCATTTTCAATAAAGTCTTTTACAAATTGGTCTCTCATTTTCTTAACATCTTCTGGCTTTAACATGGCTTTAGTAGATTTAATAATCCCTTTAATGCTTTGTGTAGTTCTTATTGCATTTATAATACCCTCATCAAGTATATGTTTCATTGATAATACTTTTTTAAGTGGCTCTATACTTCCACCAAATAAACCATCCTTACTATCACCACGTGTTAAATGAATACAACTTGAATATGGTACGAATTGTGTTTTACCTCTACCAAATTTAAACTTTAACCAGATAGCACCTTGATATTCATAAAATTCAATAGTATCAAATTTAATAGGATATAAACCTTTAATATCTAGGTTTTCATCTCTACTTACATATACAATGGCATTATTGTTATATTCATATTCACAAAATATTTGATAATAAAACTTAAAAGCATTTTGTAATTCATTTGGTTGTTTTGCTAATAATCTATACAACTTACTATCAACATTTTCTATAACTCTTTTATTTTGTTCTTTACTAAAATAATTGCGAATATGTCTTGGATGCATTTTAGCACCATTACGAGCTATTGCATCTACACAAGCCAATACATCAGCATCACGTTTATAATCACCATTATAATTTGTGAATATTGCTTTATTATCATCTAGGATTTTAAATGTAGTTGCAGTATTTGGTGGATCAACATTTTTATCACTTCCAAATATCCTGCTAAACAAACTTCTTTTTTGCATTGCTATACCTCCTCATTTATATAATTCAAATATTCTTGTTGTCTATTAATGAATATTACATAAGCATCCATTAAACTAGCAGCACCATCTATTCTTTGTTGTGCTTTTTCTTTAGATAACATAATATTCTCATTATCATCTACTTTTACTACTACATTGGATAAGTTCCATTTTGTTATTGGATTATTGTTATAATTTATCTTCTTATCCATTAAATCAGCTTTCATTTGTTTTAATGGTGCTGATTCAGTTTTAAATCCTTGCCTTACTTCCAACATATCAAATCCATTTGCTTTCATCTCATCTATCCAGAAGTTAGCATTCCAACTATCATAACCAATCCATAATGGTCTTAAATCGTTATCATTGATTTGTTCTAAAAACCAACTTGTTATATCATGGTAGTCTATTTTATTATCACCAGATAATCGTAAATAACCACTCTTTAACCATTTATCATATGGTATCTTATCTTCTATTACTTTTTTATCTAGCAAATTAGTAGGTATCCAATACATTTGCTTTACTCTTATTTCTTTATTAACTACACCTAGTAATGTGGCACACGTTAAGTCAGTTGTACTTGATAAATCACATCCACCTATGCAATAACAATCTTTCCATTCTTGATATATCTTTTCATTATTTAGATCATCAAACGTTAACCAAGCATTTAATATGTTTTGTCTTATATTAAAGTCTTTACATAATAAGTTAACCAACTCAATAGGATTATTTTTAGCACGTTCTACTTTTTCCCTTAAACTCTTTAAATCTTTAATAGAGTTAAGGGCTGGATTTGCTTTGTACCAACTATCTTCATTTACCCATTCTTTCTCATCATCTAATTCATATATAACTGGTAGTAATACTTCATCTTCAATTGTTCCATCTACAACTTTACTTGCATAATCGTATTCAATATCAAATACGTTTTGTCTTATAGTTCCCATTGTAGATGTTTCTAGTAATAATGGTTGTGTTCTTGCACTCATTGAATCATACATTACATCAAGTAAGTTCTTATCTTTCCAAGCATGTACTTCATCTGCAATTACTAAATGTGAATTTAAACCATCTAAACTATTACTATCACTTGCTAATGCTCTAAATGATGAATCAGTAGCATCATAATATATGCCACCTATTAAACAACGAATCCTTTTTGCCAAACAGGGCGATTTCTTTATCATCTTTTTTGATTCTTCCCATACTATCTTACTTTGGTCTTTTTTAGTAGCAACACTATATATTTCAGCTCCACCCTCGTGATCTGCTATTAACATATATGTTGCTATTGCACTATCTAATACTGATTTACCATTTTTACGTGCTACAAAAAATATTGCTTTCTTATATTTCCTTAAACCAGTATCCTTATCAACAAAACCAAATAATGCTTGTATAAATGCTTTCTGGAATAGTTGCAGTTTTAATGGCTTACCATTCCACTTGCCTTTAGACTGTCTACAAACACTTTCTATAAACTTTATTGGTTTTATTGCTTTCTTCTCATCATAGATATATGTATGTGTTTCTTCAACACCAGTACTCTTATTAAAAAAAGACACTTTACGAGGTGTCTTTATATCATCAACTAATCTTTTATATATATTTTTTATCTTCTTACATACTTTATTTGGATTATCACAAATCCATTTATAATATTCTTCTATGTAATTAGTCGTATTCACTTAAAAACTCATCTAATTCATCAGTAGTTGATGTATCAGTACTTTTATCTATCATTTCTTTTAACTTAACTATTTTATTAAATGCACTATCACTTGTTTTTGTGTATTTATCTACTGCTGGATGTATACATATGTTTTCTCTACCTTTAACATATTCCTTTGTTATTGTAGCTCCATCTTCTTTAAATGATTTTTCTAATGCATCTAACATTTCAATTTGTACTTCAAGTAAATGATAACTAGTTTTAAAACTTGCATCATCACCTAAACCACTATCAATGGCTTCTTGCAATATACCTTTTGCCATTTCTTTAACATTCTTTTCATCTTTTGCCATTTCTTTGTATCCTCTTTTCTTTTTCCAAAAATCTTCACATATATCTGTGTAATAAAGCAAAC
>Ga0326512_10001494_pt1 | contig 17966 bp, 27 predicted proteins | sample 1_2617_0518_D_FD_203652 | JGI IMG/M metagenome (GOLD analysis project Ga0326512, IMG submission 203652) | Bovine rumen microbial communities from UC Davis, California, United States - 1_2617_0518 | ecosystem: Host-associated > Mammals > Digestive system > Stomach > Rumen | place: USA... | reverse complement strand
TCCATGCCTTCCTTTGTACCAGCAAATCCCAGCGCAAGGTTATCAAGCATGGTAAAATTGCCACGGCTAAAACCACGGTATGCATTTTGGACAGCTTCCATGGTAGTGCCCATTTTGTTGACGTTATCAGACATATCAACGATAGCCTGATCCATCAGCGTGGCTGCTTGATCCACATCGCCGCCAAGGGAATTAATAAGAGATGCAGATGACTCAATTGCCATCTCCATATACTCATTCGCTGACATACCAGCCGTCTTCCAAGCGTTGGAGGCATTCTGCATCATCTGCTCAACGGCTTGAGTACCACCTTGAGCGTCTTTATATAATGTCTCGATACCACCAGAAAGCTGCTCGAAATCTTGATATGCGTCAAGAGACTGCTTTCCGACAGCAATAGCGGCAGTTCCAACAGCGGCAAAAGCGGCTGCACCGACTTTGCCGACAGTACCCATGACTTTGCCGATCTTACTTGCTTTTCCTTCTGCGTCTTGCAGGCCTTGTTCGTATTCACTTGAATCAAGGGTGAGTTTGGCAAAGAGTTCAAATACGTTCAATTCATTTCACCCCTTATACGCTTGAAAATGTCTTGTGTGATTTCTTGGCAACTGCGAGTATCTTTCGGTATTTCTTCTTTTTCTTTGGGCTGTATCAAGTCATACCAACTGTTTGAGAGGATAGTGCCGTAATCAACTATGCCGACGCCAAGCACTGGCGCTTTAGACGTATTTTCGACAATGACTTTTAATGCATCGGTTATATAAGCACGGCAGGAAAGCGTTTCCACTTCCTGCCGTTCTCTTGCGTGAGCATAAGCAAAGAAAGATTTTAGATTTCTTTGTCCCCGGTATTCTCCGTAGCAGAGCCAGAAGATGCGGGTTCGCCTTTCTGACCCTGCGAAGTAAAAAGCTCCTGTACCTCTGGACGATTGACAAACTGCATGAGTTTAACAGGCAGTGTAAGGATGTTCACCTTGTACTCAGCAGGATCAACCCCATCAACTCTGGCAAGAATCTGGATGATAGCAGTCTTATGCTTCTTAATAGCAATCTGGACAGCTTTCAACTGCTTGCCTTTTTCCTGTACGAGAGTAGAAAGCTCCTTGTCTGACAGAATTTCTCCAACAGGTTCAAGGAGATCCGCGAAAAGGTCTAATACCTCTTCATTTGTTCTTTCGTTCATATGTCAGCCCTCCGGTCAAGGCGATTGAGGCGGGATGTCGTAAAACTCCATCGGCATGTCGTTCTGTGCATCAATGGAGACATGGCCGGTAAGGGTCATCTGGTTCGTGCCCTTGCCGTTCTTGGTGGACTGGATGTTCAGGCCACCAGTGGAAATGGCATTCTTCAGACAGACAGCAAAAGCGCCGCCGTTGGCCTTATCGCCGACCCACCAGACATCCTTGAAGTCCGCGATATTCACATTGCGGCGAGGAACGATCTTCTTCACGCTGCCGCCAGTCAAAGTAGTCTGATCTGCCGCGCCAAGCGCCCACATAGTATTTTCGGCGTTAAATTTGATAGAGCTGAACGACATGGCGCAGTTCCAGCCGTCAAGGTGCTTGAACTCCATCATGTTATTGGGGACATTATCGACATCCTCGCCAAAGTCGGAATACTCAGGCTCGCAGGTAGGATTGATGCCGCCCGTGGTGGTGGCGATAATATCCGCATCAGCCGGTGTGGTGTACGGGCTGGAAGGGTCAAAAGAACTGAGAAGAACGCCAGCGTCAAGCTGAAGCGCATCCATAGCGTCAGACGCGATACGAGTGAAAATACCCATCGTTATTCTTTCCTTTCATAAAAAATAGAGCGGTTTCCCGCTCTTCATGTTGCCGTTAAGAAGTCGACCTCTATATTGAGGACTATCCTTCTCATCGTTTGCTCTTGCGTGTCTTCCATGTGCTGTGCAAATGGATTTCTACGCTTTATCCAGATATAGCCGTTATCAATCTCCATACATCGTCCTTGCCCGATGTAATCAGAAATCTCTTGGGCTTTTTGTGATATTACTTCCCACAAGCCTGAACGATGAAAAAGTGAAGCCGTCAGCGCAATAGGGCCGGTATAATCACCCGTTTGCACTTCGTACATGATGTACCTGTCTTCAATGTTGAGGTCTTTCATGTCTTTTTCATCGTAGTCGCCTTGTTCGTCAAGCGCAGGCCAGCCGAAAGAGTTCCAGAACTGATACAAGGCTTGTGTCTTGTCCATCGTTTAGCCCCCTGTCGGTATCCATTCTTCTGCGCTCACTTGTCGCATATCAAGAGTCGCTGATCGTGGAGTTTTCTTATCGTCGCCGTCAGATGTTATACGAAAGATTTTGCCGTCTGACAGACGTTTGATAACGTCGTGGTATTCAAGCGTCATTGACCGTGGAGTGGTAATCGTATACAAACTCGTCACGCCTTGCACTTCGCCGACACGCGCTTGAATAGACGTGTTCAAATCAGCGGCGGCTTGTATCTCCATGCCTTCAGTCCACGCATCACGCTTTCCTCCATAACCGTCAGGCTCGGCATGTTTTTCTATCATCACGAATGATTCATACGCATCATCTAAAAGGCTCATTATATCTTCCTCCATGGCGTGAGACGGCTTTTGAAGGCCGCTTTCCAGCTTGTGCCGCCACCTGTGCCAGCGCCAGCACTCGAACCGCCTTTAGAGTACGAATAGCCGCCAAACGATTCGGACGTATACGGAGACATGGCCTGAGAATCTGCGCCTTCGTACTTGTCGCGCCAGCTCGCTATATCGTCCGCAAGTTGGATAAATGGGAGCGGCACAGCCATAGTCCAAACAGTGCCAGCAAACTCTTCTGGTAGTGTTTCATCGTCAGGGTATTTATGTACCCCATCAGCAAAAACAGAGCCTTCAACGCGGAAATATTGGCCGTCCATTAGTGGTATCGTTTTACCATTGCAAAGCACAGCGCCATCAGAAGCAAGCTGGATTTGCCCGGTAAAGCGTTCTCGTTCAAACCAGTTACGAAGATCTTGACACAGTTCAGTCATTGCTATGTCCATGCCGCCGCCCCCTTACTCAACGACAGTTTTACGCCTGCCGCGTTTCGGTTTTTCTTCTTCGAGCGCTGGATTCATGTCCGGTTCTACTTCTTTAATCAGCGGTTCGCCGATCTTGTTTCCGAATCCTGACAACTCCGCGACACGCGCTTTAGAAGGTTTACCAAAGCGGGGGTAAATATCCCCCGCTCGGTAAATATGCCCTCTGTCTAAGGCGTCCGCGAAGTCTCTAACAACGCGGTACTCCATAATTATGCCGCACGAGTCACGCTGCGGGTGTAATAGGTCTTGCCAGACGCAGGCGTGGTGTCGGTGGTGCGGAAGTAGTTGTTAGCAGCATCTTTCTCGTACCAGCCTTCGTTTTCAGGATTCTTGCCAGTGGTAGTCTGCACAGCAGTGAAAGACTCAGTGCCGATATCAACGACAGCGATGCCGTCGATGTATTCGGAGAACAGTTCCATGCCGTGGAGAGCGTGAGTGACAGACTCGCCAGTGTCGTACTTCGGCTGGATAGACACGCCGATCATATTGGTCTCGCCGTCAGTGACGTAGCTCAGGCCAGCTTTCTGGAAGTCAGCGTCGTTGGGAGCGACATAGTACAGGTTGATGTTCTCAACGGGAGTGGCGATAACCGTGCCCTTGGGAATCTCGTCTTCAGACAGCAGGAACAGAACGGTGTAGCCGAGGAAGTTCTTGATATAGTTCAGGCCGAACTCCTGCTCCACGTTGTTGACGTTCTGAGCGCCAAGGTAGTCGTACACGTCGAGGATGTTGCAGAAGCCCACAACGCCAGTGATGCCACGGTGCATCTTCTTGAACTTGTTGCGGACAATGCCTTGCGCCTTGGCAAGTGCCATCTGGAAGGTCGCGCCAGCGGCGGTCAGCGTGCCGCCACGGAGATAGGTGTACCAGCGGTCAACCACGTCCTGCTGAAGCTCGTTGAGGAAAGCGTCGTCAGTGAGCTGGCAAGCCACGTCGAAGCCGTGGTCGTTGATAGCGTCGATGGTGACGGCCTTGGCATAACGCTCAAGAGTCAGAGTAGCATACTCCTTCTCCTTGACTTCAGCCTTGGTGTAGTCAACCGCTTCACCTTCAGCGGGCGGAGTAGCCAGAGTGGAAACGACAGCATACTTGCTGGTCAGCTTGGTGCCCGGCTCCTTGCGGATAGGACGCATGATGCCGAGGATTTCGCGGAGGTGTTCCCAGTTGCTTGCAAAACGAGTAGCAAAGTCAACTGCACGCATTGCTACCTGAATGTCTGCGCTTTTAGTAAGATTAGTCTGAGCCATTGTTATTCTCCTTTCTCGGGTCAGTACCCGAACAGCTCATGGTTTTCTACCATCGCCGCCTGTCTTTCTGCGGGGTCTTTGATAGCAAGAATCTCTTCTTTTGTCTTCTTGCCAGCGCCAGCAGAACCGGGAGGCGTGGCTGTGTTTGCGCCTTTTGCACCAGTGGTCGTGATATACTCAGGCCACTCTTCTTTAATGGCTTTGAGTACAGACGCCTTTTCTTTAGGCGCTCCGGTTTCGTCAAGCTCGAACTTTTCATAGTCGTGGTACTTGAGGACTTTGGCGATACCAGCTTCAGAAAGTCCAGCGTCTTTCGCGATCTCGCGCAGAGCGTCTTTCTTTCTGTTGAGAGCTTTTTCGCTTTCAACCTCAGCCTTGTACTTAGAGAAATCATCATGTTCCTTTTCGTACTTGGCTTTGTACCCGTCGTCCGGCTTGTTTTTGAGTTCGTCCAGCTCCTTTTGAACAGTCGCAAGTGTCTCTGCGTCTTTCTTGAAGCCGTCTCGCTCGGTGCGGAGGTTGTCTCTTTCCTCCTTGATACTGTCGAGGTCTGCGCTGTGTCTCGCACAAATATCCTCAGCAGCAGCGTCCAGATCATCTACCGGCATGTTATGACTGGACAAGATCGCCTTGATTTGCTTAATGGAAAATGCCATGACATTACTCTCCTTTGTCTCGGTTGCCTGTGTATCGGCAATTAGAATATTTATATAAACCGCTGTGTCTCGCGGGTTATACCAATAAAAAAAGCAAACAGACGTTGATCTAAAATCAAAATCTGTTTGCTCATTTAGCAATGTATTTAGTTTATGTGCTTAGTATTTGCTTGATTATCTCTTTGTACTCATCAATATGTTTCGCTATCGAGTCTCGTATAAAGTGAATAGGCTTCATGCCGCGCGTTCTGTGCCACTTGCCTTTTGCGTCTTGAAAAGCCCAAGGCGTATTTCGCCCACCGCCGCCGTCAAGATAGATACCTGTGCCAAGCTCGTTGTAGATAGCATAGCTCTGGTTCGTTCCGACATATACTTCTTTGCCCTCTGCCCATGTGACATGTGAAACAGAGTTTCTTAACGCACCAGTATCAACACGGCTTGCAGTTGTTATAATGCTCTTCGAATGGCTGACAGCTTGGTTGCCTACAGCTTCAAGTGCAGCTTCTACTTGGCTTTCAAGCGCTCGTAATACCTCGTCTGAATGATCGACGATTCTGAATTCCATATCAGCCATCTTTAAGCCCTCATGTATTCGTCATCGAATATTTTAAGCTCTCGAAAGTGTTCTTTTCTTTCTTCCGGTACTTCTACTTCACGGCGCTTTTCAAAATACAATGGATTATCTGGAAATATCAGTGTACTTTTTAACGTTTGTTTTTCTACTCGGCATATCGCGTCAATATACAACGGTTCTCTATTTTTCCCGCAGAAAGAGAAATAATATGCTTGGCTGTCTTCTCTAATTCCAGAGAAATATTCAAGCTTTGATTCTTTAATTGCTGCGTCAACAGCTCTTGCTTTTTCAGATAATGTCATTTTTGAACACATCCTTTATCGCGGCTGTGAACGGGAGGTCGTCAACTCTGAATAGCGATATAGTGGCTGGTGACATAAGATCGAAATAATGTGAACAGTCCATATCTCCGTTTTGTGGGTCAAAGAACTGCACTTTACCACCTACATATTCAGCAACGAAGACGTGGCCTGTTCCGCTGTTCGACCAGAAACCATCAACTATTGCGCGGGAGCCATTTCCATAACCTTCCATGAGTGTATTTATTGTAACAAGACTTTGCTCTTTTGTAAAGCTCTTCGCTTGGCTAAATTGCAATCCCGCTGAATACCATAAAGGGTCTGCTTTTCTGTCGCCTTTGTCATAAAGCAGTGTAAACCCTTTACCTAGACCATATTTATCGTCTGCATCGTAGCACGGAAGCGCAGTCACGTCATACCCACGCCGACGTGCTTCATACGTTGTCACGCAACGCTGACAGTTCATATGGTATTCCGTTCCTCCGGTCAAGTAATTCGGGTTCGTTGCCCTAATATCTTGCTCTCTCGTATGGTTGCCAACGATTGGCTTGACCCACGATACAACTTGTGGATTTTCTGTAGGTTTTCTATCAACGTTTTGTACTTCAGTAAGGCGTTCTATCTTTTCACGTCTCTGTCTTGATCCTGATGCGCTCTTTGTTTTATCGTAAACAGGCCTTTCTTTTTGCCACTCCTCAAAGCTCTTACCCTCCATTTTGGGTGAGCTTTTTACCGTATCTCCTTCAAAGCCCTTTACCCATGAAAGTAGAGTGCACCGGCAGTTCCAGATTTCCGATTGTGGCGCTGTCGATGTTCCAGTACAATCAGCAGGATAATAGATCGTATAGCCGTCAGGTGTGTGGAAAGGTTTATCAACGTCAGTCCGTTGCCCGTGCATCATTCGATGCTCGTGGCGTGTCCTGCCGTCCAATGTCGCTTGCCACTCGATGGTCAAGTCAACGCCTAAACGCTTTGCTCTACGAAACGCTTCATACCGTCCTGCGTTTTGGGCGCTGGTGGTCATTGTACGAGCGTATCTTACAGAAGCGCGATAATCCATATCTGCCACTTGCTTTAGACGCTTTGCTACATCATAAGGAGACTCGCCTTGCAGGACTCCTTGTAGAACAGCAGACTGTATCTTCTGCATGTTCCACTGCATGTCCTTGTTAGCGGCAATCTCTTTCTGCTTTTTGGTACTCGGCCCGGGCATCAACTGACGCTGGTCTTTTAGCAGATACGCCGCTGTGTCGTGGTTGTACAAGGTGAATCCTGTATCAATTCTGCCCTTGTGTTCCAAGTCCCATGTGGCATAGTTCATGTTCAGCGCAAAGATATCAGGCATACCTTGTCTCGCTATGGCAAGAGCTATCTCATTCGTATGATGATAGTCTTCAGCTAAGGTGGTAAGCATGTCTTTCCAGCGCTGTCCTACCATAGCATGACGATAACACCAGTCTTTGTATTCTTGCTTTGTTATCTTTCCAGCGTCAAGAAGCGCTTTCTGTTTCTTACGGCCTTCTTCCATCTGTTCGAGGTATTCTTGAAGCTTCTTCCTTGTGTCACGCTGTGCGATGTAATACTCGTCACGTATTCTCTTTTCAAGCTTCTTCAGCTCTTTGTCGGTAAGTTCGTGACCCAAGTCTGCCATAAGATTACCTCTTATTCATTCGCGTCTGTGCGCTCCTCTGCTGTGTTCTCTTCGTCTTCTGGTGTTGTTATACTATCAGTCCGTTCAAAGTCGTCTGCTTCGCGTTGCTTTAGCATTTCCTCGGCTTTATCGGCGTCACCTAACAGTGCAAGAATCTTTTGTGTCACGTAGTCAGGTTCAAGATAAGTCGCCGCTTGAGTGATGACGCTTACTTCTTCTTGGACGTTGACGATCTTCGATCTTGTAAACGTCGGCTTGTCGTCAATGCCAGCGACAGCAAGGATGCCTTTTATGAAGTCAATTACGCAGTACTCATATTCGTCTGTCTTACTGTTGAGCGGTTCATACGCTGCTCTTATTTGTGTAGCCGTTGCTGCGCCGCTTGCAATGTTGTCGACATCAAAGGCCATATACTCTTTATAGAGATCGCTTTTAAGCCTATCAAGAAGCTTCTCGCGGCTTTCATGAGGGATGTCAACGGTGTGTGCGTCTACGCCAGTGCCAGCTTCGTCATCTACACTCGCGGCGTGGACGATGTGAAGTCGTTCTATGAACTTCCTCATGTCGTTATCAGTCATGCCGCCTGTATTATGGAGAATCCAGTAGATTTGTGCAGAGTCGAGGTCATCTGCAAAGCCAGACTCCACGATGTCGTATGCGTCTATCTTTGACCTGATGCCAAGGATTTCACTTTGGTGGTGAGGATTGCCCCACAACGGCACAATAGGAAATGTCGGGTAGTTTTCTCCGCCGTAGATTTCCGTGCCGTCAATTTGAGTAGTGCGCGTCAGGATGATATACGGACGTTTCGGGTTGAGGATCGTACCTTCACTACCGTGCCAGATATAATCTGTGTAGCCGTCTTCTTCGTACAGTGTCGCGCGCAAAGGCTTCTTAGGGTCTAATTGCCAGAACCTTACGCCGGAACGCATAGCGCCGTTTTCTTCATCGTACAGAGGCGCATACTCAGTAATCTTGAACACGACAAGCTTGTCCAGATTCCAGAATCCGTAAGAACACCCGCCTACTAAAGCCGCGCGTCCAGCTTCTTGTAGACGGGTATCAAAGTCATCTCCCAGCTTGGCTTTCGTGTCCTCTTTGCCCCACGTTACGCCATTGCCGAGTAGATATTGATTCTGTTGAGTTACGAAACGTTTAAAGAAGTTGGACGCGAGTTTGTAGTTCGCGCTCCACAAGTCTTCAACAGGCTTTCCTTCAAGGTTATAGAGCGCTCTCTTGAAGTCCATGATAGTTGTGTTCATCTGCCTGTCGTACTGATCGGCGATGACCGCTGTCTTAAAAGCGTCTGAAGTTTGATGGTCTTTGATTACAGACAGGACAAAGTCCATCCGCTCTTTGTCGCTCTTATCTTTGACTTCTAAGAAATCTTGGTAAGTTTTCATTCGGCACCGCCTTATCTATAAATAGACTTGTATTCTGTTTCATCTTTCCTCCACAGCAGCCTTATCAAACTGGCAAGGCTGTCGGGCGCGTCGTCGTGTTCGGCGTTTTCGTTGTAGTCACAGACTTGATCGATGTACGCCGCGTCTGTTCCCTTGACAAAGACTACGTTTCGCCACTCGGATTTGAGATACGTCGTAATCTTCAAGTGCTTGTTCATCTTTTCAGGATAGGGATTCGTCAGCTCGCCCTTTGCCCTAAGGGACTTGGAAAGATAACCTTTGTCGCCGTTCGTTTCACACGCAATGCGTCCGGCGTTGAAAGATTTCCTGAGACCAATTATCTCGTCTTCTACGTCGTCGACATGCTTGTGCCACAGCTTGCCAAAGACATAATACTTGCCTTCGTACTTGCGGCAGATCGTAAACGCCGTAAAGTCTTCGCCGCCATACGCTGCGTCGATGTGGCACTTGCCCTGTTCGACCATAGCAGGATCAGCGTCAGTCACAGGATTATCAAACAGGATGTTCTCGTCTGCGATATGTTTGAGCTCGTAGTTTGCGGCAAAAAGAGAAGCGGTCATTGATTGCCTCAATGCCGCTAATTCTTCTTTCCTTATCAAGTTCGTTGAATAGCAATCGTACCGCCGTATGTTCGGCATCAGTACGAAAGCATCATCCTTGTGCCACGGCGTACCGCTGTTGAAAATCCTGCCGCCTCTGTTCTTGATGTTCTGTAGCTCTTGGTAGACAAGCTTTGTATGCTCGCGTTCTGCACGGGATATGCGGTCTTCTACGTTGACAATATCGTCTGTGAAGATGATATCGAAGTGCTTACCAGTCAGAGAGCCATTTACGCCCATTGCCGAGAGCTGTGCTGTGCCTTTGGGTTCGTAATTCAGGTTGGTCGTTATGTTGGTATACGTCGCTGTTATCAGCTTTAGGTTTGTCCCGTATATGACAGCCGCGAGATACTGCACCTGTGGCGATTCCAGTATCTTACGCACCTGAGATATAATCTCTTTGGTGTCTGCGTCAGTCTTACGCATGAACATTATCTTCTTCTTTGGCAGAAGAATCATGATTATCGCTATCGCTATTGAAACGCACGTTGTCTTATACGAACCACGATGCGCTTGGAGTGTTTCATCATCCTTGCCGCGCACCATGTCGACAATCCAGTCATTGTGCATCTCTGTCAATAGCGTGAAGCCCAGCATGTGACCGAGTTTATAGGGTTTTTTTAGGAGGAAGGTAACTGCCTCAGATCGAGTCATATACCATCCTCTCAACTTCATTTGCTACTTCTGGGTCAATCTGGGCTACCATGATATTCTCAACAGGCTTCTCTCCGAGCATATCCCTAACAAACTCCGCTGCACGAATGTCACCTGCGCCCGCTTTTTTGGAGATGTTTAACAGCATGCCACGTTGCCGCGTCACGCCTGTGTCGTTGCCATCCTTGTCTTTGAGAGTGAGCATTTGTATCTCTTCAAGCTCTTCTCTCATGCTTCTTCTCTTGGCAGCATTAATGCCGTTTTGCTTGCCGCCTCTATATCCCATCTCTGCCGCATTTTTCCCGCTTCTGAATCGAGTATTCTTTCCGATTTCAGCAAGCTCTTCTTTTGTCCTTCCACTTGGCATTTTCTTGACCTCTTTTCTTAAAAAGAAAGACTACCGTTTTGGTAGCCTTTCCATTTGCTGTTTCAAATAGTCTGCGATTAACCTATACCCTTTGTCTGTCGGGTGTATTCCGTCAGTGTCATACTCGTTGAATCCTTCAGGCAGCATGTACAGGGTTTTGAATTTCCTTTGCATCATTTCGCAGAATCGTGTATATGACCAGAGGAAGTCATCTGCTGTGATGTCGTATAGGTCTTTCAGGTAATCGTTGTTGAGGTAGTTGACGTATCTTGTGCTGAATGACATCATGTCTCGTAGGTTAGACGATAGCATGAGGAAATATACGTCTGCGTCCTTCAGCAAGTCACATACCTTTGCTATTGTTACCTTAACGGTTTCTATGGTGGTATATCCCGTTACAAGGCTGGCGGCATCGTTGACTCCATACTCGATAAGGACTGTGCCTTTACAGTTGTTAATCTGTGAGACAAGCCCGTCTTTAACCGGGTATATGGAATAATCGTCAAGGCAAGTGCCGCTGATGCCGTGCTTCTCTATTCCCAGATAGTCGGCAAAGCTGACGAAACCGTTGTTTTCTCCTGATGTGTAGGAGTCTCCAAATACGATCATGCCATCTCAGGTGCGTAGAGATTGATATATTCCGCGCCGACCTTTTCTTTCTTCCACTTCTTGGTTACGGAGTAGCCAATGGGCGAGAAGATGACTTCCATAATCAGCTCAAGGACTGCGCCCACGGTGGCAGAGCCGATGCACTGAAGCAGCGTCAGGCTGTAGCCCCAATAGATGGGAGCAAAGATGATGAACACGATTGTGGCGAAGATCAGGTTGTCGGCGAACTGTCCGATGAATGTGGAGATATAGCTTCTGGTGACATACGCAAGCTTTCCGTCAGGATTCTTCTTGAACATCTTGCCGATGCCCCAGTTCGTGAAGTTGTTGATGAACCCCGCCGCGATAAACGCAGTGGAAGATCCAAACAGCACGAACCAAGTGCAGGAGAACACGCTGTTGAAAGATGTGTAGATGTCTCCTTGTGCATACTCTGCTCCTACATCAATCTGGATAGCCGAGATAATAGCGAACAGTGCTACCACTGCCAAATTGACCAGCAAGGCGAATATGTTGAGCTTGTTTGCCGCTCTCGGGCCATAGCGCTTCACTACCATGTCCATGCACAGGAACGGAATCCAGCTTACCAGTATCCCGCCGTCAGCCGCGACATAGTGTGAGTTGAAAATAATCTTGTTTGCCATTAGATTCATTACTACTACCGCCACGCAGTATACCGCAGTAATGATGCCGGGTACGCTTCGAAGCAAGAGCTTATAGTCTTCGAAATATTGTTTCATTTTTTTCTCCTTTTAGCTCTGTATGGTTTTATATACGAAAGGCTCTGGGTGTTTTTGCGTTCTAAGCACACGAAGTCTGGAACTTTAACGCCTTTGAGCCCTTTGTATTTTGGTAAGTTCTCCCTAATATACTCATCTAAGATGGGGTAATCGATTCGCGGATAATCATAGCTATCTTTATTTTCCATCCACGTCGACATCTTATTGCTCGGCTTTGATACAATCAGTGTCGGGCACAACTGACACTCAAACAGTCTGCGAAGTAATCTTATGAAGTAGGTGTCTTCGCTTGTCCCTTTTCGTGGGTCGCACCTTTCGTCGATATAAACTTCTGCGCCATACGCTTTTTTGAAGTTTCTCATCGTCAAGCCGTGCATCCAGTGATAGCCGCTTTTTGATCTCAACAGATAGACTTTTGTGAAATAGTCTTTCCTTTTCTTTGCTTTGATGCGCTCATCGCTAACTTGGATTCCCATAGTGGCGACAATGCAATTGGCTTCTAATCCGTTGCGTAAAGCGCAAAAAATGGTTTCTACTTCATTGATACATGTAGTAGAAACCTTTTCATTTGCATCTATCCAAAAAGCATAGTCATAGTCTGAATTATAGAACCATCGAAGCAATTCGTTTCGTGCTTTCACGAATCCTTGTCTGTGTCTCTGATGTCCGATGTATGTGAAGCCATTAAAGTAATCTTCTTGTTTGAACTCTTGGTCATAAACCACGATTTCGTCTGCGCCGTATGTCTTGGCGAATTCCATCGCTTCATAGTTTGCTTTGCGATTGTTCTCAACCATTAAGCACGGAATCAGAATGCAGATTTTCACAGCTTACCTCGATTCAATGAAATTGTAATTTGCTTCTTCTCCGTTATCTATCAGTATGTCTTGTCCCGTCATAGACTTGTTGACAACTGCTACGAAGTAAATCCATTCAGCAGCTTCGGCTGGCATAATCCATTTATTTAGAAGATTCTCATTTGCAACAGCATCGACAAGCTCTTTGACAGCGTATAGCCTTGGCTCAAGCCCGGTTAATACTGCGCCAAAACTGACGCAGTTGACTCTGGCGTGGTATCTCTTTCCAAGTCGAATTGCCAAGTGCTTCGTAAACGCTATTCTCCCGCCCTGTGAAGCGGCATATCTCGGTGTATCAAGACCTACTCTGCCAGAAATGCTCCCTACATTGACAACCGATACAATGTTGTTCTGATAGCAATAATGCTCGGCTACGTTGATATAGCCGAGCAAGTTTACATCTACTGCAGAAGCTTCATCTATCGTTCCTGCGTTGTTGATAACAATTTCAGGTGCGTCTATTTCAGGCAGTTCATACCTCACATCATTTTGATAGTGAGTATACATTGGGTGAACAATTTCGGATGGCGAAATATCTATGCCGTGTACTTCATAGCCTTTTTCCAAGAACAGTTTTGCTGTTTCTTTGCCTATCCCGCTCGATGTTCCAGTGATTACCACTCTTGTTGACATGCTTTCCTCCACTTCTTGTAATAGTGTTCTTGAAGAGCCATGCCCTGACGATACGAATAGAACTCTTGATTCATTCGTTCAATGAAGTCTTTTGGCTTTGCAAATTTCTTCCCGGGTGGCGGTTTTAGGGGTCTTCCATAGATAGAACTTTGATGCCAACTGGAACTGTCGACGAAATCAAAAGGAACTTTATCTAAGACTTTCTTTCTCGTCATCCCTAAACAGAACACCTTGCATTCATGCTTCTTTGCGTATTTCACGAACGCAAGATATTGGTCATCTCGGATGTCTGCATTGCTGAAACCAGTGATAGATATGACTTTCCCAGCATACTTCTCGCACATCTCGTAAAAGTCTTCGATGCCACGTTCTTTGTGCCATACTGGTATTATTTTATCTGACACTGCCTCTAAGACTTCGCGTAGCTCTAAGACTTTTTCATACCCAAGCACATTGTCTACGTCCATTTCAAAATATCCAAGAACATTTGGGCGGTCAAACTTCTTTATCCACTCAGCATATCCTTTGGTGTATTCTTCAAAGTCAACTTTCTTGCCAAACTGAAATGAATGCGCTCCGCTGTCTACGACTACCAGTTCGCTATAGTCCCGAATCTGTTCTGCAATCGAGGTTTTGCCCCGGACATAATAGTAGGATATCAGGTTCCACTTCATCTTCACACCCTTGGAAATGATATATGATGAAAGGTTTGGCACTGGAAACATTCCTACCGGGGCGGCAGAGTTTTCTAAGCTTGACAAGAAAACTTTCATTCTTCTTCGCCAGCCTTGTTCACTTTCACGAAATGCATCTTGTAGTCTACACCACCGCACATTGGGCATCTCAGTCGTTCGTGTTCTGGCTCGTTATACCCTTCCCTACTTATATCGGCAACGTCGTCCCAATCAAAGTCGGTATTTTCAAATCCGTACTCTGTCATGTCGAAGTCGATCTCAGCAAGCTCGTCGTCAAGCAAATTGAAATCCCAATCTGCCATCTCTGCTGTCTTGTTGTCTGCAAGTCGAAATGCTTTGATCTGCGCCGGGGTAAGGTCATCGGCTACAATTACAGGCACTTCAGTCATTCCTAACTGCTTTGCCGCTGCAAGTCGCGTATGACCGGCAACGATAACGTTGTCTTTGTCAATTACAATAGGGACTTTGAAGCCGAAGTCTCTGATACTTGCTGCGACAGGGCCGATAGCCGCCTGATTCTGTCGAGGGTTCTTTTCGTAAGGAATAAGTTCGCTGGTTTTTCTTGTTTCAATGTTCATTTTTGACCTCCATATTTTGATTGACCTCTTGATGGATGCCAGCTCCCGCCAAGCTGATGTGACACCCTTTTTCCCGCATTGCTCTCACAATGCACACCCTTTTGGTTCGGCAGGATATCGCCATGTGCCGAGGTCGAAGCACATGAGCTTTCTGTGATACCCTTTTACCGTGGAGCTACCGGCTGGACTCGAACCAGCGACCTGACGTTGAAAAGGCGTCCTCGCTTGCCAACTGCGCTACGGTAGCATAGACGCGCCCGCCAGTGTCAGAAGACGGGCGCTATGAAATTGAGTGCCGATTTTCACGGCGGTCGATATCCCACGAACTTTCGCTCGACCCGTGGTGGTAGGAAGGAAGTGCATGCTACAAGAGGCCGCTGGTGCTGGCAAAAGGTATCGATCCTATGTCTAACGATTATAAGTCGTTCGCTCTTCCATTGAGCTATACCAGCATAAATGGCGGTTGTAAAACTTTAACTGATTATCGGTAAGTTGGAACTGAGCCGCCGCAGTTTGTGAGGTGACTGTATGAAGGAGAAAGTGGCGGCAAATGCTGGTTACGATCCAACTCCTACGGGTTCAAAGCCCGTCGTGCTTCCATTACACCAATCTGCTATGTTGCGCTTACTTACTGGTGCGAACAGAGTAAGCGCTGTAAAATAGTCGGAGCTGAGACCACCAACTAACTCACACCTAAAGATGTAAAATGCCTGACGGCTTCTATCCGCAAGTAGGCGGAACACCTCTGCGAGGGTCGCAGGGCTTCGAAGCCGTGAGGCAAACCGCTGTTCTCGGGCGGCGATACCCGTCGCTCACAATTAAGGAGTTCGTATGCGTCACGATCTTTCGATCTATGCGGGTTTCGGCGTGGCTTACCGACCTGTCCAGACGCATACAAAAAAGCTGCCCTTTCGGACAGCTTTCGATGTTTGTATTATACCTCTTTCTTTATGTAATTTCAATGGCACGATTTTTGCACTGTAAAATGTACAAAAACCGGGTTTGAAATCTGTACAGAAACACGGATTCTAACTTTTGCGTTACGAAACTCGCGTTTTCTTGGTAAAAAAGCTGGTTTTTCAAACGTCGGTTTACCCCAAGAATTAAGAAAGCAAGTTAGGAGTATAAATATACGTCGAAAAATTGCGTGGCGCATGCGCCTTGCTGCGCGGCGCAATAATGTACCCGGGTTTTTGCGCCTTTTGCTAACAGATTCTCTTAACTATGGTACTCGTATTTCACAAGCCACATGACTTTCTTCGCTTCTTTTTGCTTTTTCTTTTCAGCCTCAAAGCTTGCCCAGCAATCGTTGATCCTTTTGTCGTAGTCTTTGATCTTTTCAATCGTGCTGTTCGCTCTGAGGTCTTTGCCGCACAGCGGACAATGTTCATTTCTGAGTTTATCGCGGCGAAGTTTGCTCCCACATTCCCGGCATCCGATATAGTCTGCTTTGAACTTCCTGACGCTCGTCTGTTCGACGAACTTCATTTTCTGATCGTTGATTTTAGCAATACGCTGTCGAATCGTTTCCATCTTCGATGTCGGCTTTGCACTGCTGTAATCGTAATACCTGACAGCGTGGTCATCGTACCACCCTTTGTCGAGCTGCTTGATTTTTGCTTCTGCCACATCTCTGTTTTCCTGAACAGGGATTTCGTCGTGCCACTTGATCGGGCCGCTGTACCCGTCTCCTTCTTGATTGGCTTCTTCTACAATCTTTGACAGCACCCAATCTCGCTTCACGTTTTCTGGTTCGCTGATATATCCAATATTATGCACTTGTTAGACCTCCTTTGCTTTTTCAAGCATCCACTTTTCCCACGATGCCGCTTCTTGTAATAAATGCTCCTGATACGCTTCGTCAGTTTTCTCAATGAAATGTCTGTCGATATAGCACCCGACTATTGCTCCGTCCTTGTCCTCATACTGAAATTGACTGTCCCATCCGTCCCCAAACAAGCCGCATGCTTCGCCTTTGTCAGATTCGTTGTTCCAGCTTGTGAACAACGGGCAACCAGCGCACCTCATGTTTCACCTTCCTCTGCCATCTTTTCGATGGTGTATTGGCAAGATGGCTCTTTCCAAAAACGTTCGAACAGAGCTTTTACAAGTATGCAAGCGGTTTCAAGCTGCATGTGTTCTGCAACAACGATGTCTCTATACAGCACTCTGTAATAATCACAGCCCATGTTCATTCCTCCTCCGCTTGCTTAATCCATACTGCTAATGAATTTTTCCCCGTTGCGCTAAAATTCATCACCGTTGCATTTGCAATTTCCGGTTTCAAATAAACGCTGCTCACATAAGTTGAATGAAGTGTGCAAAGAAGTTCATAGTCATTGTTCCTGTTTATGAAACTGTCCATGTCGCTTTCAGTATCAAAAACATAGATATATGATTCACCCATGTTGCTGATATGAAGATTCGCAAAATCGTTGAGTGTAATTTTCGCCACCCCCTTTAAATAGCAGTCCCATAGATATTCCCTTTTAGCTGTTTTCCGTCCCATGAAATTGTAAATGTGTAAGGCTTGTCAAAGTTAATCACATTCGGTGGAATTGTACCGAGAGGACACCAGTCTGGGCGGTCATCTGTTCTGCCAACTACGCCGTCCTCCGTGTACTCTGGCACAGCGTAGCAAGAAATCCCGTTGTTCAGACGGCAGTCATCACAGCTCTGCGGCATCTCCATGTCGATATAAACCAATCTATTTCACCACCTTATCCACAAATGTTCAAGCGGTATCTCGTTCCACGACCAACTGCCTTCGACAATCTCATGCGCCTTTTTAATGACAGACTCTAAAGCTTCGATCGCAGAGCTTATCGATCCCCATCCGTTCGGCGGGTTGTATTTCTTGTACTTCGCCGGGTTGAATCTCAACTCATGTACGCCGCGCTCAAACTTTGGAATGACTTCTGCGCAGTTGTACCACGTTCCTTGTTCATAATCCCAATCCATACACGCGACAAACATGTTTCTTAGATTGTAGGTTGGGCTTGAGTATTCCGGCTCGTCTATCGTGGCAATATACCCGTCCATTCCTTCGACTTTCACGCCGAATCGAATATCGTAGCTCATGTTTCCTCCTTCGGCGGCTCATAAGCCGTACACGCTGGCATATCCAATCCGATCATCTGACATTCTCTCTGGCAGTCAATGCACTTAACTCCCGGTTCGCTATCTTCACCATTTGCCCTCCTATTCCATGCTTCGACAACAATAGCTTTTGACGGAGAATAAAGCGTCAGATAATGTGCAATACAATGCTTGTCAGAACAGCGTACCCGAAATTTGCTGTCTTTGGTCGATAAGCGCC
>Ga0326512_10001493_pt1 | contig 17966 bp, 17 predicted proteins | sample 1_2617_0518_D_FD_203652 | JGI IMG/M metagenome (GOLD analysis project Ga0326512, IMG submission 203652) | Bovine rumen microbial communities from UC Davis, California, United States - 1_2617_0518 | ecosystem: Host-associated > Mammals > Digestive system > Stomach > Rumen | place: USA... | reverse complement strand
GAAAGATCTCTCCCCGAAGAAATCAGACTTTTTTTAGAGGTGACCATGAACGCAAGACAGGAAAAAAAATATAAACAGAGTCCCGAGACTCTCATGAAGGCGATCCTGTCTATGCGGGAGAAGCTAATTAAGAACGAGAAGGACTTCCTCGAGGCTCCGCTCATGATCGAGGTAGAGATGGGCGACGGCCGCTGGGTGCCGAGGCCTAACCCCTTCGTCCAGGAGTACAGGGCGATGGTCAGGGACTTCGCGGCGGCGATCAAGGCCTATACGGAAATCACCGGCAAGAAGGACGAAGCGCAGGTCAGCTCTCTCGAGAACATCCGCGCCCGCTTTAAGGTGGCGAAATGATGGGCAAGACAGAGCCGAGGCTCTGGACTCCTCCCCTGCGCGAGCTGACTCCGGAGACATCACTGGGCTTCGCCTGTATCGACTACGCGACGGAAGTCCTCCGCAAAAAACTGTATCCCTGGCAGAAGTGGGCTCTGGTCCACATGATGGAGATCATCGGAGATCTTAACGGCGAGTGGCGCTTCCGCTTTCGGACGGTGCTGATCCTGATCAGCAGGCAGAACGGAAAGACGGTCCTCTCCGAAGTGATCGCGTCCTTCTTTCTTAATGTCCTGTGCGTCGACTCGGTATTCGGCACATCCCTCAGCCTGGACAAGGCCGAGGAGGTCTGGGAGGCAGTCGTACAGGACCAGGAGAGCATTCCGGAGCTGTCTGCAGAGCTTCAGAGAGTCGGCAGGACGAACGGATCCAAGAAGCTGGTCCTCACCGGCCTGCGTCAGTACAAGGTAGGCGCACCCACGAGACGGGCGGGCCGTGGCGATTCAAATGACCTTGTGCTTCTCGATGAGGTCCGTGAGCAGCGTGACTGGGAAACCTGGTCCGCCTCCGTGGCGTCGACCAATGCCAAGCCCAACGGCATGGTGGTCTGCTTCAGTAACGCGGGAGATCCGGACAGCGTGGTCCTCAGACAGCTGAGGGAGACCGCGATCGCGGACATCGACGGGACTGCAGAGACAAACGACTACGGCGGCGACGTCGATGCGACAACGCTGGGCCTCTTTGAGTGGTCTGCAGAGGACGGGGCGGCGACCGATGACATCGAGGCGCTCGCGCAGGCAAATCCCGCCATGGGATATGGCTACCTGACAGAGAGAGCGCTCATGTCAAACCGTAAGACCTTCCCGGAAGCTAAATTCCGGTCGGAGTGCATGTGCCAGCAGGTCGAGTCGATCCTTCCCGCGCCCTTCCCTGACGGAGCCTGGGCAGCGGGCCTTGATACCGGTTCCTTCATAGCACCCGAGTCAGATCTCTTCTATGGCATCGACCTGTCAGCGGATCGCAGGCAGGCATCTATCGCGGTATGCGGTATGCGGACTGACGGCAACTACCACATCGAGGTTGTGGCACGAAGGACCGGCACGGCTTGGGTCGAGGACTGGTTCCGTACACGGGCCTATAAGACTCCGATGAACCTGTCCTTCCAGTCGCGCGGGGCTCCGGTCTCCGGCCTGGCAGAGCAGATCTGCACGCTTAAGGGCATCAACAGAATACCGATCGAAGGAAGCGAGCTCACCGCAGGGTGGGGTCGCTTTTATGATGCCGTGATCGCGAACGGAGACGAGAGCAGGGGCGGAGTCAGGGTCTACCACCTGCAGCAGCCCGTCCTCGACCTGCCTGCAAAGACCATGCAGCTGAGGAACATCGGCGGCGGGATCGAGCTCCCTGACCGGGCCAAGAGCCCGGACGATATAGCGCCGCTCTTCGCCTGCTTCTGCGCGTTCGCGGCGGCGACAAAAGTACAGAAAGACGAGAAGAAGATCTACGCCTCAGCGTATGCGAACGGGGCGCAGGTCGTTTTTGTTTGATAGGAGGCGGATATGCCGAATCTATTAACAAGATGGCGGGCTGCATTCCGCCCGCAAGTTTATATTTACGGCCTCGGGAGCGATGCACCGACGGACGTGCTCAACTATACGGCGTCGAGGCTGTATCAGTCACAGGACAACCTGAAGGCAGTCGTCGACTTCCTGGCTGCCAGCATCGCGCAGCTCCCGCTCAACGTGTACACGCGGAACGGTGAGACAGACCGCGAAAGAGACCGCAAGAGCCCCGCAGCGCGTCTCCTGTGGCGTCCTAACAGCGCCATGACCGAGTTCGAGTTCATCCGCGCGATGATGATCGAATATTACGTGTTCGGGTGCGTTTATGTACTCGTCCTGCCTGATGCGGACAGCAGATCCGGCTGGCAGATATGGCCGGTCCCCAGTGAGTGGGTGATCGGGACCGAGAGCAAAAACGCTTACATGGCGGACTCGATCACGGTAGTCGCCAAGGGCTCAGGAGCTCCGGTCAAGATCCCGAGCACTGACTTCGTGCAGTTCAAGACCTACAGCCCCGGCAACCCTGGAGGCTATGTGTCGCCGATCAGCGCGCTGAGGCAGACGCTGGAGGAACAGATCCAGGCGGGCAAGTTCAGGCGCCAGCTGTGGGGATCCTCCGGAAGGCTTAACGCGCAGATCATCAGGCCCGCAAATGTGCAGGCATGGGACGACGAGCAGCGCAAGCGCTTCGTCGACGCATTCCGTGAGGCGTGGGGCGCAGGAGGATCTAAGGCCGGCAGCATCCCGCTCCTCGAGGACGGCATGGAGATCAAGCCTTTTCAGACGTCCTTCAAGGAGTCCCAGTGGATGGAGTCTGTCAAGCTGTCAAGAGAGGCTTGTGCAGCCGCGTACAGGGTCAACCCTTCACTGATCTGGCACACGGACACGCAGACATATGCGTCAAGCAAAGACAATGCCCGGGCGCTCTATGCGGAATGCCTCGGCCCGGATCTCCAGATGCTGCAGCAGAGGATCAATGCCTTCCTGCTGCCGATGATCGGCGCGGATCCGGAAGACACATACGTGGAATTCGACCTCACCGAGAAGCTCAAGGGATCCTTCGAGGAGCGGGCACGGATCCTGCAGGCTGCCGTCGGCGGTCCTTGGATGACCAGGGACGAGGCAAGAGCAGACAACAACCTGCCGCCGCTTCCGGATGGTCAGGGAAGTCAGATCATCACGCCTCTTAATGTTGTCGAGGGCGGACAGGCGTCTCCTCAGGACACACACATGGACGAGCAGGAGCCCATGGCGGTCGAGTCGGCGCCTAAGATGCGCGCGAAGGCGGAAGCCGAGAAGCTCCGCATCAAGGCCAGATCCTCCAAAGCGGAGGACGAGAAGATGGCCGACGTACTCAGAGCTTTCTGGAAGCGCCAGGGGCGCGCAGTCCTGCCCAAGATCGGCGCCAAGAGCGCTAAGTGGTGGGACGAGGACCGGTGGAACAAGGAGCTGGCCGATGACATCGAGCCGGTGATCGACGCGGTCGCGGATGCTCACGGCGAAGAGGTCGCGAAGGCGATCGGGTCTGAGTACCGCAAGGAGCAGACGCGGAAATACCTGCGCACCTTAGCGGAAGGCCGCGCGAAGGCGATCAACGAGTCGACACGCCGGAAGCTCGAGGCCGCTATTGACGACGAGGAGGAAACTCCTGCGCACGTATTCGAGGTCCGCGAGAGTAAGGATGCTGAGACGTTCGGGCGGTCCCTTGCGATCGGCGTCGCCGGATGGGCGGCAACGCACGAAGCTCCGCAGCAGGCAGAGCAGCAGGGCTTCCACAAGACCGTCGAGAAGCGCTGGGTGACGGGAACGAACCCGAGACCGTCTCATGCGCTTATGAATGGTGAAACAGTTCCCGTTGATGAACCATTTAGTAATGGGGCATTTTGGCCAGGGGACGAGAATCTGGATGTTGACGAAAGCGCAGGTTGTAATTGTAGCACAGAGATAGTCATTACTTTGAGTTAATAACTGGCCTTGATAGTCCGACGGGACGAAAACGGAATCCTCATCCGCTTCAAGGCCATTTATTTATGAGGGCATGACAATGGAGGGTTGTTATGGAAAAGAAATACTGTGTCTATGTTCATACGAACAAGACAAACGGTAAACGGTATGTAGGGATAACATGTCAAAAGCCAATAAGGCGATGGAACAGCGGGCGTAATTATAACGGTTATTTTGGAAATGCCATAAAAAAATACGGGTGGGAAGGTTTTGAGCATGAAGTAATCCTAAACGATCTCACCAAAGACGAGGCCTGTCAATGGGAACAGGCGTTAATTGATTTATGGCAAACAACAAATAAGGGAAAAGGATACAACGCAACTTCCGGCGGAGACGGAAATTTTATTGTATCACTGGTCGGAAGGCAAAATATGAGTGCCGCCGCAAAAAGACGATTTAAAGATCCGGAAGAACTCCAAAAGAACCGGGATCGCGGTGTTAGACAGTTTGCAACTGTAGAGGCAGTCGAAAAAGATAGACTTGCACAGCTTCGATTTCACGAAGAAAACCCAAATGCCAAATATCGAAAAGCAAAAGCGATCAATCAATATGATTTGAGTGGTCGCTTTATTCGTCAGTGGAAAAGTATCTCTGACGCGAAAGCAAAATACAAAGGCGTTGGAATCCAACGCGCATGTCAAAACAGCTATGGAGCTAAGACGGCCGGAGGTTTCATGTGGCGTTATGCCGACGAAACAGACGGTTTTGAAAATATAGAGCCTGTTACTATTGGGGACTGTTTTCGTGCTGTAAATCAGTATTCACTTGATGGGAAATTTATTCGTAGGTGGCGTGGAATATCTGAAGCAGAAAGGGATCTAAATATCCGGAATCTTTCGGAGGTGTGCAACGGCAATAGAGGAAAAGCTGCAGGTTTTATTTGGAGGTTTGCTGATTTAGAAAGCAGAAAACAAATAGAACCTTATGTAGATTCTCGTTTTCGCGGTGTTTCACAGTTTGATAAATGCGGAAATTATATCCGTAGCTATAAGAGCATAAAAGAGGCCGGTGTCAGTACGGGAATATCAAAAACCGGTATAGTCGGCGTCTGTAATGGAAAAAACAAAACCGCTGGCGGTTACATTTGGAGGTATTCCGATGAATTACAAGACAAAGCAATTTGAAATTAAATCCGTATCGGATACGGGTGAAGTGACTGGGTATTTCAGCACTTACGACGTCAAAGCTGACGCATATGGGGATATCATTGCCCCTCACGCATTTGACGAGACGATCAAAGCAAGGCGGGAGATCGGGAAGCCGTTCCCGCTTGTTTGGAACCACAATATGGATGATCCGGAGCTGATCATCGGTCAGGTGGACAATATTGAAGATGATGAGAATGGGCCGCTTATGACGGCTCATTTTTATGATACGCCCAAGGCGCAGGCGGCGCGGAACCTTGTAAAAGAGGGATCTGTATATCAGTTTTCGTTTGCTTATGGGGTTGACGCTGCAAGGAAACCGAACGACGACGAAAAGTCAGCAGATCCTAATATCAGACAGGTATTAGAGAAACTTAGCCTGCTCGAGGTAACCATTACACCAACGCCCGCAAATCCTTACGCGGTCGTCACGGATGTTAAGTCCGGCAGGCGGAACAGCAAGAAGGATGCTGACGCCATCAGAGAAGCCATCACGCTCCTCCAGGGAGTCCTTGGAGAGCTTGAGGATATAGAGGAAGATCCGAAGGATTCGGGTGCCAAGTCGGAGGAGCAGGACCCTGCCAACGACGAGGAGCAGAAGAAGCTTGAGGCACTTCTGAAAGAAGCTAACGACCTTATCAACTCCTGAATGGAGCTGATCATAACGCAATAAGGAGGATTCAAATGAATCTCAAAGAAAAGCTTAAAGAAGCAATTGAAACTCTCACAAACGTAAAGAAGGCAGTCGAGAAGGGCGAGAAGTCCGCGGCTGATCTTCAGGAAGCGATCGACAAGGTGCAGGAGCTCCAGGAAAAGCTCAAGGCTGCAGCTGACGCAGAGAATATTCTGAACACAATCGGAACACCCGGCGAGAAGAATCCCGAGAAGCCGATGCAGGCCAAGAGCCTCGGCGAGCATTTTGCAAACGTCGTGCGCCAGAAGGGAAGGATCGCGCCTCGTGCAGGATTCAATATTATCGCACCTGATTTCGTGAAGGCAGCGAGCGATGTGCAGATGAGCCCCGCCGGAGCTGTAGATTTTGCGACAACCTTTGACAGAAACGTAGTCACAGCAGCGCGCACTCCTCTGGTGATCAGAGATCTTTTCGGCGCTGAGACTATTTCCGGATCTACGCTCGTCTATCTCGTAGAGGGCGCGATGGAAGGTGAGCCCGCAGACACCGCAGAAGGCGCGGAGAAGGCGCAGGTCCACTTTGCAGACCCCACTCCGAAGACTGTATCTCTGCACAAGATTACGGAGTACATCAAAGAGTCTGAGGAATACATCAACGACTACGCATTCCTGGCCAGCGCGGTCAACGGCAGACTGCTTTACGCCCTGGGCCTGAAAGAGCAGAACTACCTCGTTACGAAGCTGCTCGGCACTTCCGGCATCGGCACAGGCAGCATTACAGCTGCAGCCACTTATCTTGATGTTTGCGATGAGATCCTCAAGGCCGCTATGGACGTACAGATCGCGTCCGGTTATCCGGCTGATGCGATCGCCCTGAACCCCGCTGACTGGTTCAAGATCCGCACACTCAAGACTACCACGAATGAGTACTTCGGCGGCGGCCCCTTCGGCTCCCAGAACGTACCGAACATTTGGGGTATCCCGGTATGCGTGACTACCTCGATCGCCGCAAACAAGTTCGCGATCGGCGCGTTCAGGACCTGCGGCTCCGTGGTTCAGAACGGCGGCGTGAGCGTCGCTTCCACAAATTCAAACGAGGACGACTTCATTAAGAACCTTATGACGATCAGGGCAGAAGAGCGTATCGAGCTTGCTGTCAGACGTCCTGCAGGCTTCAAGGTCCTTACAAAGGCAACAGCCTAAGAACATGCTGATCTAAGGGAGGGCTCCGGCCCTCCCTTTTTAACGAAAGGCGGTGATCCAATGCTTAAGAGATACATCGTGAACGGCATGGAATTCCAGTACGAGGAAGGCGAACAGCCCGCCGGTGCTGTGGAGGTCAAGCCGGAAAAGAAAGCGGCGGAACCGCAGAACAAAGCGGTAAAGCCCGCTAATAAGGCAAAGGCGGTGAAGGGTAAATGAGTACATTGACGACATGGGGCTACGCGCTGACTGACGTCGATGCGCTTCCCGGCATCATGACTCTCTCGGAGTTCAACGACATCACCGCAGGCAAATACCTGACCGATGGGCGCGTCGAGCACAGCATCAAAGCGGCGGCCTCTGCGATCCGTAACTTCTGCGGATGGCATATCTACCCGGCGCTCACATGCGAGCTGAAAACAACGCTCTACGACAAAGCTGTCACGGTCTCAGACCGCATGATCCTGATCCAGCTCCCGGCGACCTTCGTGTCCGAGATCGAGTCGATCACGATCGACGGCGTCGAGTATGACTCGTTCGTACTCATGCCGAACGGGATCCTGAGGATCTTCGGCCTGCCCTGGTCGCGTCTGAAGCTCTGGACTCCGCTGGTGGTCAGATACACCGCGGGGCTTCCGGAAGGCGGCGCAGACGGCCTCATGGCGATCCTGGCGGACCGCGTAGCGCATGCGCTCGCATCGTCTGACGGCGTGCAGTCCGAGACGGCCGGAGGCATATCCGTGACCTATAACGCCACGTGGGCGAACGGGGCGAAAGCAACGGCGCTCGCGGATGACTCGAAGGAAGTCCTGTCTCCGTACAGGCTGAGAGGGGTGTTCTGATGACCCCGAGATGGTGCACGCAGACGATCATCCGGATCCGGCCCGGCGAGAAGGTGCTGAGAGGCTCCAAGGTCCCGGACTGGGATAACAATACGGATCTGCTTGAGATCTGCGGCTGCTCTGTGCAGCCGGCCTCGACAGGGCTGTCCCAGGACGGCCGCGTCCTCGGCATCTCTGACGGCTTCACCGTATATCTGCCGGAGGACTCCGACGTGCAGGCAGGTGACCGCATCGAATTCGAGGGAAACGTCTACACGATTAACGGGGACCCTAAGATCTGGCCGAGCGCCACAGGACGGGTCAGCCACATGCAGCTGAGCATAGAGAGGTGGCGCGGATGACAGAGATCACGATCAGGTTCGATCCGAAGGGCTTCTCCGAATGCCTGCAGGGAGCCGCGTCGATCGTGGAGTCTTCCGCGGAGACGATCGCGGCCCGCGCAAACGGCAGCGTGACGAAGGGCTCCGGGTTTCATGTAGAGACGTCCAATGAGCCGCGCTTCCAGGACTCCGCATACGGCGTAACGCGCCCGATCGCTCGGGTGGTCGCTAATGACGACGCGACCTCGGCCGAGGAAGCCGAGAACAAGATCCTCAGCAAGGCGGTGCACGGATGATCATACACAAATCTATTGATATTGAAGAAGAGGTCAGGATGGCGCTCGAGCCGCACCAGAAGGCATACTGCCGCCCTCTTCCGGCTGACTACAGCCTGCCGAACATCCTGGTCACACAGGTCGGCGGTACGGATACAGACCGGGTCGACACGTTCGAGGTCGTCCTGGACTCCCGTGCGGAAACGGAAGCGGAGGCGCTCAGCTATCTGAACATGGCGAAAGCGATCCTGATCCAGACGGCGAAGGAGCAGACAACGGCCCTCCGCCATGTAGTTGTTAATACATCCGGCTCCTGGGGCGCAGATCCCGTGAGGCCGGATCTTGCTATGTGCTCCGCGCGGATCTCCGTGACGGCGCATCAGCAGAAAGTAGAGGTCTAATATGGACGTTAAACTGGGAACCGGTCAGGCGACCGGAATGTTCTATCATGCGCCTGCAGGCACAGCCCTTCCCACAACGCTGGCAACAGCGCTGCCTAATACATGGATTCATGTGGGCGATGTGTCTGATCAGGGCATTGTCCTCGCGCTTAATAAGAGCGTGACAAACCTGAAGAACTGGGCGAATGTCATCAAGCGCTGCATTCTCACAGATCACAGTGAGACTGTGCAGGCTCCCATCATGGACACGACCGAGGAGTCTCTCAAGACTGTAGTCGGTGCGGATAATGTCACGAAGAGCAGCGACACGATCAACGTGCACCTGTCTGACGGGGATCTCCCTGATCCTGAGGCTTATATCTTTATCATGAAAGACGGCGACGACATGATCGCGATCGGCTGCACTCAGGGCCAGATCACCGCGGTCGATAATGTCAGCTTTACGCCTGGCGACGCGATCAAATGGGTGCCTACAATCACCGGACAGGGTGACGGCTGGCACATGATCATGGAAGAGGGCTGATAATAGTCAAAAGGGAGGACACGGATGCCTGAATTTACACTCAAAAGACACATCGTCAAAACGCTCAAGATCAACGTCGACGACAAATCCTACAAGGTGCCGCTGGGCGGGAGCATCACTCCTGAGGAGTGGGTCCAGCTCTCGACGCCTGAGGGCACGCGGCAGTTCTTGTGCAAGTACATCCCAAAAGAGGTGACAGACACCTTCACTGTGGATGAGTGGAACGCGATCATCAACGCCTGGAAGGCCGAGACGGCAAAGGCCGAGGCTAAGACTCCGGGGGAATGATCGGCCTCGCGCGGGCAGTGCTCGAACACCGCGAGGCTATAGAGTACGACCTGCTCACGAAGACAGGTCACGAGATCAATGACGTCGGGCGCACCTTATCATGGGATGCGCTCGATTCTTTTTTTAAGCATATCGGGCCAGATTCGGCGCTCATGCGGGAGCTGTATCCGGATGTATACGAGTGGGGCAGCGCCACGAAGACCAACAAGATCCTCGCGGACATTTATGACCAGCTTGCCTGGATCAATGCGAACCTCGTAGCTATAGGGTCAAAGCAGCCTGCCAGAAAGCCTAAGCTGTACCCGCGTTCCGGAGTAAAACGCCCGGACGAGGAGAAGCGCTTCGGTCGGGATCCTCTCCCGCCTGCAGAGCTCCGCAAATGGTTCGAGGCTAAGAGGAAACAACTATGCCGGAAATAGCACAAGCGACCATAACCGTCACTCCGGTTATGAAAGGCGCACAGCAGACCATAACGAATGATCTGACAGAAGCCGCGCAGCCTGCTGGCGCCGCGGCCGGTAAAACAGCCGGGGCGTCCATGTCGGAGGCTATGGGCAAGTCAATGACCAGCGCAGGCGGGACGCTCACCAAGGGACTGACAGTCCCTCTCACGGCGGTGGGTGCCGCGGCTGTGGCATCGTGGAAGTCGGTCGACGAAGGTCTTGACACGATCGTGCAGAAGACGGGAGCCTCCGGAGAGGCGCTCGATAGCATGAGCGAGATCATGAAGAACCTGACCACGACCATCCCCACGGACTTCGCGACGGCAGGAGCGGCGATCGGAGAGGTCAACACGAGGTTCGGTCTGACCGGGCAGGCTCTCGAAGATCTGTCTGCGCGTTTTATAAAATTTGCGGACCTTAATGGTACCGATGTATCGAATTCGATCGACAGCGTACAGGCGGCGATGGCTGCCTTCGGCCTGGAGGCTGAGGACGCTGGCGACGTCCTGGACATGCTCAACAAGGCAGGACAGGACACGGGCGTCCCGATGGACAAGCTGGCACAGTCTCTGCTTTCTAACGGTACGGCGCTCCAGGAGATGGGCTACGACATCAACACGTCGATCGGCTTCCTCGCAAATCTCGAGAAGAGCGGCGTGGACAGCTCGGCAGTGATGACCGGACTCAAGAAGGCACTGCAGAACGCGACCAAGGACGGCCAGTCTATGGGCGACGCGCTCGCAGACCTGCAGGAGCAGATGGCAGGAGCAGGGAGCGACACGGAAGCCGCACAGGCGGCCATGGAGCTCTTCGGGGCAAAGGCCGGGCCCGCGATCGCTGCGGCGGTCCAGGATGGCAGACTGTCTTTTGACGACTTCTCCAGCTCCGTAGAGGACTGGGGCGACTCGGTCGGCACGACCTTCGAGGGCACTCAGGGCCCAATGGACAAGATGACCACGACGATGAACGAGATGAAGCTCCTCGGAGCGGATCTCGTGGAAGCGGCGGGTCCTCTGATCACCGATGTGCTCGGCGGTCTTACTTCCGGAGTCCAGGCTCTCAGTGAAGGCTGGGGCAGTCTGAGCCCGGAGATGCAGGACGTGATCCTCAAATGCGCAGGGATCGCCGTAGTGGCGGGCCCGCTGCTCAGTGTGGGCGGCAAGGCCGTGAGCGGGATCTCAGCGATCACCGGAGGGCTCGGCAGTCTTGCCGGGAAGCTCGGCGACACAGCCAGCGCGGCGACTTCTGCCGCGGCTCCTGTGGAAGCGGCGGGCGGATCCTTCACGAACATGGCCGGAGGCGCGCTGCAGATGATAGCAGCCGCGGCGGCCCTTTACATAGCAGCACAGGCCATGGCAGTGCTCGCAGACGCCGCGATCGAGGTCTCCTCGGCCGGTACGCCTGCGATCGCTACGCTCGCCGGTATGGCGATAGGCGTGGGCGCTCTTATGGCGGTAGCTTCCGCTGTGGGTCCCGGACTCACGGCCGGAGCAGTCGGGATCGGCGTGTTTGGCGCCGCGCTTCTCGCAATAGGCGGAGGTGTGGACCTCGCCTGCACCGGTATAGCGAAAGTTACGGACTCCGTCGGCGGCCTGATCGACACGATCAGCGAGAACGCTCCGGAGATCAATTCTATCGTCACTAATGTAGGCGAGACAGTCGACGGCACTGTCACTACCATCTCCGATGGGATCACGCAGGTCATTGACGCGATCTCCGGAGGCGTCGAAGGTGTCCTCGGGTCTGTAGCCGGGATCTTCGACAGCATGGGCGAGGCGGCCCTAAACGCCGGCACGGGCTTCGAGAAGCTGGCCGGGGCGGTCATCAATCTGACCACAGGGACAAACGTGCTCGACCTGGGCGCGACGTTAGGCGCCACGGCAAAGGGCGTCGGAGACATCAACGATGCAGCATCCGGAGCCGGAACAGCGGCGACGCAGATCCGGTCCCTGACAGGATCCTTCACGGACCTCAACAAGTCGGCCCAGAACTCCACGAAGCAGGTCGTCCTGTTCGGCACGAACTTCAACCGGGCTATGTCAAACGCAAATACAGCGATCAGAGGCGCTGGTCTTGCGGACAGCATGCAGGCGGTCATGAACGACGTGTATGACAGAGCGGACTCTGCTATCGACAGGCTCGAGGGCCGCTTCAGGAACACGAACTTCGACTTCGAGCAGCACATCCGCGTCCCGCACTTCACCATGTCGGGCAGCTTCAATGCGGAGACCGGCGGGACACCGTCAGTCAGTACGAGCTGGTATGACAAGGCGACGGCGACGCCCTACCTGTTCCGTCATCCTACGATCTTCGGCGCGGGTGAGGCTCACGACGAGATCATGTACGGCCGCGAGAATCTGCTGCGCGACATCCGTGAGGCATCCGGAGGCAGCACGACAGTATATGTAACAGTTAACGGCGCGGAAAACCCTGAAGACTGGGCGGTCCGCTTTGCAAAGGAATTTAAACTTCAAGCGAGGACAGCATAATGGCATATACAACTAAAAAGCCCACAGGGCTGTCCATAAAGAGAAGCGGCTCGGCCTTCGTGGTCTCCTGGAAGATCGGGGACAAGGACTACAGCGAGGGGCAGACCTTCCAGTGGCGCGTATCCGGCGGCAAATGGCAGACCGTGGCCATCGGCAGCGGAACGACCAAGAAGACGATCGCGGTGACTGCTGCGAACTTCTATCCCACTACCAAGAAAAGGCTGGCCGCCGTATACGTACGTATACGCGGCCGCAGGAAGGACTTCAAAAACGGGAACGAGACAGTCAATCCGCAGGTGTCAGCCTGGGCGGAGAAGACGTACGACGTCCTGGTCCCGGCGAGGCCCAAGCTGACAGTGGCGCTGGATCCGGATCACGACAACGTCTGCACCTTTACGTGGACGACGAACGTGGCCAATGACAGCGCCAGATGGTTTGTGAAAATGCAGTGCCAGACAGCGCTCGTCACCAACTCCAACATCACCGACGGATCCAAGATCCCTAACAGCGAGTGGACAGCCCACAGCGCGACAGGGGCGAACAGCTCCGCCAATATCGTCGAGGATACGTCCGTGATCAACGACGGCAACGCGCACACGCGCTGGTTCCGTCTGCGGTCGCTGGGCCCTCAGGGCTGGTCAGACTGGACTTATGCGAGACACGTGTATTCGGTCCCCTATCAGACCAAAAACGTCTCAGCGAGCGCCACAGAGACCGACGCGGGCGGGTATTTGTGCTCTGCCCGGTGGCAGACACCGCGGTCCGCATCGCATCCGGTCGACAGCATCAATGTACAGTACGCCTTCTCGGCTCCTGACACCGGTATGACGTGTCCGGACACTGCGACATGGACAGACGCCATGACGCTGGCCTATAAAGACGGATCTGACGCTGCAGCCTTTTCCCTCGACTCCCAGGTCGGCGCTGATCAGTGCCTCTTCATCAGGGTGAACACGATCCACGACCGCACAACGACCTATGGCGTGGCTACGCTGGCAGCCGTCGGAAGACCCAAGACTCCGGAAAACCTGTCAGTCAGCACAGATCAGACCACATACAGGGCGACGGTCACTGCGGACAACACATCCGCAGTCGAGGACGCCTTCCTCGTGGTCAGATACATGACGGCGGAGGATCCTGACGGCTTTGACATCGGCATAATCCCTCACGGGCAGACGTCCGTGACGGTGCAGTGCCCTGAATGGGCAAGCACGAGCGGCATCCGCTTCGGTGTGTATGCTGCGGTCGGCACGTACGAAGCTACGGCAAGGGCAGACGGCACGACCAGCTACGCTGTGTCGGCGCTCATGCAGTCGGCCATGGCAGAGTACGGCGGCACGGTTCCTGCGGCTCCGCAGACCGTCACCGTGTCGAGGACGGCGAATCCCGGCACCGTGCGCGTGGCTTTTGACTGGGCATGGGCCGAGGCGACAAATGCAGAGCTGTCCTGGGCGGATCACGCGGATGCGTGGGAGTCCACCGACGGCCCGGAGACATATCTCCTCTCCAGCACTCACGCGAGCGCGTGGAACATAGCAGGCCTCGAGACCGGGAAGACCTGGTACATCCGCGTAAGGCTGACCAATGGAACCGGAAACGAAGCGACGTATGGCGCTTACTCTGACGTGGTCAGCATTGACCTGTCGAGCGCTCCTGCAGTACCGATCCTGCAGCTCTCCGGTGGGGTGATCACCGAAGAGGGCACGGTCACAGCCTCGTGGGCGTATACGTCCACCGACGGATCCGTGCAGGCCTCCGCAGAGGTCGCGGAAGTGACGGAGGAGAACAACGAAACGGTGTACACGACGCTGGCGGTCGCAGAGTCTGCGCAGCGCGTGACCATAAGCGCGCAGGCGGCGGGATGGCAGACCGGAGAGTCGCACCTGATCGCCGTCAGGGTCGCCTCAGCGTCCGGCCATATGTCTGAGTGGTCGGATCCTGCGGCGGTCATCATCGCGGGGCCGCTTGTGGCAGAGATCTCTCAGATCTCACTGGAAGAGCAGACGATCACCGTGGACGGCGTGAGCCGGACGGTCAACTCACTGGCAGAGATGCCCCTGACAGTCACAGTCACGGGCGCAGACGAAGGCGGCACGACCACGGTGATCATCGAGAGAGCTGAGACATACCACGTCTCAAGGCCTGACGAGACCGAGTACAACGGGTTCGAGGGTGAGACTGTGGTGGTCTTTACGCAGACCGGAGAGAGCCAGATCGTCATCTCGAACGACGACCTGATCGGGCACCTGGATGACGGCGCGGGCTACAGACTCATAGCTACAGTCCAGGACGGCCTCGGACAGAGCGCAGAGGTGGTGCAGGAGTTCGAGGTGCACTGGGACCATCAGGCGCAGATCCCGGACGCGTTCGCGGACGTCATGCAGGAGCAGGCGGTCGCGGTGCTCTACCCGATCGCGCCCGCAGGCGCCGAAGCGACGGACGTGTGCGACATCTACAGGCTGTCTGTGGACAGGCCGGAGCTGATCTATGAGGGCGCCACGTTCGGCGGCACCTACGTCGATCCATATCCGGCCATAGGCCCGCATGGCGGCCACAGGTTCGTGCTCAGGACCGAGAACGGCGATTACATCACAGAAGACGACGAGCTCGCGTGGACAGATCTGCGGGAGGCTGAGGGCGATACGCTGATGAGCGACTATGCCATCATCGACTTCGGCACCGGCAGGGTCTATCTCGAGTACGAGCTCGGCATCACGCACAGCTGGAAGAAGGACTTCACCGAGACCAAATACCTCGGAGGATCCGTCCAGGGCGACTGGAATCCTGCGGTAAGCAGGAACGGCACAATCTCGACAGTGATGACCACGGACGACATGGACACGATCGAGGAGATGCGCAGGCTCGCGGTGTACGCCGGGATCTGTCATGTGCGGACGCCTGACGGCAGCAGCTATGCTGCAGACGTCCAGGTGAGTGAAGCGCAGAAGCAGGCCACCGGCCACAACATCGTCGAGTTCTCGCTCACGATCACACGCGTCGACGTGGAGACGCTGGACGGCATGACCTATGCCGAATGGCAGGAGACAGGAGGCGTCAATAATGGTTGACTACAGTAAAGGATACAGCGCTCTGTGTTATGCAGAGCGCGTGGATCCTGCCACCTGGCGCGACGTCGGAGTGATCCGGCTGACAGGCGGCACGATCAAACGGGAGACGACAGGCAAGCGGCAGTCCGCGGATCTCGCCTGTGTCAACTACCACATCGACGTTGAGCAGTGGGTCCGCGTCTACATGGACGTGAAGCAGGACGGCGCTGCAGCGCATGTGCCGCTCTTCACCGGGTTGGCAACATCCCCGGATGATGACATCAACGGGACGCGGGTGTCCAACTCGCTGACATGCTATTCGGTGCTCAAACCTGCAGAAGACGTCCTGCTGCCGCGCGGATGGTACGCACCCGCAGGCATGGACGGCGCGGAACTGGTCCGTCAGCTCCTGTCAGTCTCGCCGGCTCCGGTCGTCGTGACGGACGGCGCCCCGGTCCTCTCCGGATCCATCATCGCGGAGGACGGGGAGTCGAACCTCAGCATGGCAGACAGGATCCTCGACGCGATCGGCTGGAGGATCCGCATCGACGGGGACGGCACGATCCGCGTCATGCCTCCGGCAAGGGAGCCCTCGGTCCGATTCGATCCGCTCGCGAATGACGTGATCGAGTCAAAGATCAAGGTCTCCGCGGACTGGTACAGCTGCCCGAACGTGTTCATGGCCGTGGCCGGCGACGTCACCGGAATAGCCAGGGACGACGATCCTGACAGCCCTCTGTCCGTCCAGAACAGGGGCAGGGAAGTGTGGAAGCGCGAGAGCTGCACGCTCTCGGCTGATGAATCTGTCGCGGAATACGCGCAGAGAAGACTGAGAGAGTCTCAGAGAGTGCGGCAGACCGTCTCCTATACGAGGCGGTACATCCCGGACGTGATGCCCGGCGACATTGTCGGCCTTAACTACCCGGAGCAGGGGCTCACGGGAAACTATGGCGCGCAGTCCCAGTCCATAACACTGGGGTACGGTGCCAGGACTGCAGAACAGATCTATAAGGAGTAAATCTATGGCAGTAATACAGGACATTAATATTAATGTTTATGCTCAGCCCTCCGAAAAGCGCCTGCGGACGTTTTTGACGCTGAGCCAGAACGAGAACGGGCGCCTGATCAATTTCCGCATCCTCGGCGCTCCTCTTCCTTCCAATTGTACGGCGACATTCTCCGGCACGAAGCCGGACGGCAACGTGTACAGCACGACCGGAACCGTGACAGGCAACTTTGTAGTGGTGGCAGAAGACATGCAGATGACGGCTGTGGCCGGAGTCTGGGATGCAAAGCTGGACATCATCAACGGCACGCACAACATCATGACAGCGCTGATCCGCGTCGTGGTCGACGCTGACGTCGTGGATCCGGACGCGATCGCGTCTGACAGCCAGCTCCAGGGCCTCGTAGCCGAGGCTAAATACTATGCAGAGGAAGCGCGCATCGAGTCCTTCGGCGCCCCGCTTACAGCTGCGCTCAAGGCCGACATGCTGGATCACACCCGCGTGTATGTGTACACGGGATCCGAGACGGGCGTGTCTAACGGACATTGGTACTACTGGAGCGGATCCGCGTGGACTGACGGCGGCGTGTATAATGCTGCAGCCCTCGACACTGACAAGACCCTCAGCGTCCCGGACAAAGCGGCAGACGGCAAGGCCACCGGCGACGCGCTCGCCCTGAAGGTGGACAAGGTGACCGGCAAGGGCCTGTCTACTAATGACTATACGACAGCTGAGAAGACCAAGCTCTCCGGGATCGCGGAAGGCGCGACAAAGGTCGAGATCGACAGCACGCTTTCCACGACCGGAAAGGCTGCAGACGCGAAGAAAACCGGCGACGAAATAAGTCAGTTAAAGAGCGAATTAACACAGATTAAAGAAGCCGAAGGGCTTAAAAGGTACGGTGTATCAGGCATCGGTCAGAGTGCGTCAGCACTGACAAGGTTGTGGGATTCTGTCGGCATGACAGCACAGGTCGGAACCGATGGCGATAATTCGGCGGTTATCAATAATTTTGACGATGTCACGCCGTACAACAGACGTAAATGTGTGGGGCACTGGGAAATGCGAGTTCCGACAGTTTACGCGCATTTTGTCGTAGAAGCCTATCTCGGAGACGCTGATTACGCAGAGGACGGCACAAAGGGCGACTATGTAGCGGTCGAGTGCCCTAGGGCTTATTATTACCGTTCGGGCGACAAACTCGGAGTATCAGCACACCATTACAGAGGGTGGCAACCGTTTGACATTTTTTGCAGAAATCACGATCCGCTTGATACGTTTGAATACGCCTATCTTCCCGCGTATGCGCTTGCTGTCAATGCTGACGGATTTGCGGTATCTCTGCCGAACCTCGACAACGCACAAGGCAATTACGCGCAGCTTCTTAACGCGGCAAGAACGTACAAGAATGGCGCGCTCGGAAATCTTGCGATCATTCAGCCTGCGGCGGTTAA
>Ga0326512_10001492_pt1 | contig 17966 bp, 30 predicted proteins | sample 1_2617_0518_D_FD_203652 | JGI IMG/M metagenome (GOLD analysis project Ga0326512, IMG submission 203652) | Bovine rumen microbial communities from UC Davis, California, United States - 1_2617_0518 | ecosystem: Host-associated > Mammals > Digestive system > Stomach > Rumen | place: USA... | reverse complement strand
TTATCTACCCGTCGGAAAAATTCTCGATTTTTGACCCGGGGGTATGCCTACCATCGCTCCTCATTGAGCTGTTCTTGCTTGTGGTGTTCCTCATAGTGACACTGTTCGCATAACAGCTCGAGGTTGTCGTAGCTCATTGCAAGCTCCGGGAACTTCCGCAGATACTTGCGGTGATGCACCGTGTATGCCTGCGAGTGTATGCCCTTTGCCCGGCAGCGTTCACATTCATAGTGCTCTGCTCTCCGCTTGCGCTCTCTCAGCTCGTGCCATTCTTTGGTGTTATAGAACGGCGCTGTATTCCCTTGCCGTATCAGCTCTCTGAGCCAAGCGACGGTCACATGCCGGTTAGTCATGCTCCTCCCTCCCAACGTCGGCAAGTTCTCACCTGCCGACGGGGTCAAAAGGAGGTACTATATGCCAATGAAAAAGTAGTTGTCAAAGAAAAATAGATGAAGAAGATATACTCCTCCACCTATTATTTTAGCAAGTAACTTGTCCGCTATAGCGGACGATTTTTAATATTGAGCAACCAATCTGCGCTTACGTTTAACTTTTCGGCGAGCGTTTTGATTATGTACGCGGTCGGTTGCCGTTCACCGCTCAGGTATTCCTGAATCCTCTGCCTCCGAATTCCCGTCAGTTTTGCCACCTGTGCCGGATAAAGGTGCCGCTCTTGCATGACCTGTTCGAGCCGTTGAGCAAACGTAAAATCCATTTTGTGGTGGCTACTCATTTGAATTTCCTTTCATGTTTGCCTGAATCTTTGCACATCTTTCAACGTGTGTGCATTCATATTTTTCAATAACACATTTGCCATTTGCAATAATATTCGTCGAATTTATGTGAAATTCAGGGCAGCCTTTGCAACATGTTCCCAGCACTTTTACCTCGATATATTTCTTTGTCGGATTTGCAGGCTTTATTAAACCATCCACTTCATGAATATCTCGAATGTAATTACCTTTCCGATCTATTTCATCAAAACTGCTTATGAAATCGCTTAACAGTAAATGCCTAAGTCTTTTTTTGGTAATTTCCAATTCATCACGCAAACGGTCTATTTCCCTTTTCTCGTATTTGTTATTCATATGATTCACCTCCACCCCTCGCCGCGCCGAGGGGATGTATTTGCACGCATAGATATGTGTTGTATAAGCACGACAGCGCGGTGCCGTTGTGGGCTAGTTGATATGTTCCGACGCTTCCAGTTCCGTCCAGAACGCTTTGGTGCCGATTTCGTCGTAATGAAAATGCACAGAATGACCTTCGACAGGCTGGGCGCGATAGAGCGTTCCTTTTTCGGTAATCCGAATCATGGTTATCTTCGCGGGTTCGATTTCTCCGTCCTGAATGATGTATACAATGTCACCCAGCTCAATGCGGTGCTCAGCCTTGATGCACTGGAACAGATACGCCGAGCCCATGCCGAAAATAGCCGCACACATGAAGAAGATAATCAGCTGACCTAAATCATCCATCGGATTCACCTCCCACCAGCTCGGGGTTATCGTAGATGTTGCCGATGATTTCAAGATAGGTTTTTGAAACCTCGCTGATATAGCTGGGCATTTGAATATCGTGATTTGTAACCCAAAAAGAACCATCGTCCCACTCTATTTTAGCGTAATAGGTTGAACCGCCGTGACTGGTTTTTACGATATCCCCTTCAAAAATCTCGTTGCTGTTCTTGTCGGTCAAGCCTGTGTACTGTCCGACGGTGTCAGAATCCACCTCAGCGTCTTTATATGGCGGTTCTTGTGTTACTATCCTGACAATTCCGTGCGGCAGGAACTGCACCAGATCACCTTGAACCCACTCGCCGTTATCGACGCGCTTGCCCCTGAAAAGAATCTCTCTCACTCTGATTCACCTCCTCCACTGAATGAGTACTTGTAGACAGTTTTTCCGTCTTTCGGTCGAAGAATTACAAGCGGCAGATATTTTTCAATCGCGTACAAATCCTGATACACGTTTTTTCGGTTTGGTTCGATACCGAAGATGTGCCGGCAATACCGCTGAAATTCGGGTACCGTAATACCGTGGGGCAGATTAAGCATCTGCATCAACAGGAGCATCCGCTCCCGCGTGTCAATTTGACCGCGCAATGGAACCACCTTCTCCCCAGTCAAGAGCCTGTCCGCAGTTACCGCAAAAGCGTGTAGACTTGTCCATGAATACCGCATCGCAGTTTGGACAGCGTCCGTTGCCATAGTATCTTGTTTCAGGTTTGGGCTTCCGCTTGACGAATTGCCTGTTGATCGCCTTGATTGCCATATCGATCTCAGGCGGACGCTCGCCCTTGTCCGTGCGGATACGGTTCAATTTGATTAATGCGGACTCGGGTGTGATATTATTCGGCATTGAAACACCTCCGATTAATGATTTCGTACAAGTAACTATCTATGTAGTTACCTTTTTCGTCCTTTGTCGTTTCGTGAAAATGGTGTATGTACCCATTGTGACGCTTGCAGTATTTATCATAATGGCGTTTAACAGGGTTGTTTCCAACCACTCTCCACTCAACACGGTGGTGGTTTTTTATAAGCTGCTCCAACTTATGAAACACATCTATTCCAAGGATGGGGTTTCCTTTGTCGAAGGAGAAAAGTCCGAAATCTTGCACGGTGTCGTTATAATCGTTGACTCTGTATCTGAGAAATCCAATGACATTATCAGTACTATCAACGATTGCGTATTGATAAAGATCTTCTTCCTCCTCGATCTTCGGCAAACTGCTCCCGCAGTAATATCCGCAATAGTAGTAATAATCTGTGGTGTACAAGTGTTCGGTGAACTTCCTCGTAATTTCGCGTGTGTACAAGAGTGCCGGCTTAAGCATTGTTTTCACGCTCCTTTAATTTCAACGCCTGCTCGGCTTCTTCTTTGGTTAGAAAATACCGATTTCCTAATTCGCATGGTGAAATGCTTATAAAAATGCATTCGTCTTTAAGCCTGATCCCTACCGAGTTGCCTTCCTCTTTACTTGAAAGAAGGAAAATATCTACCACCGTCCATTCTGTAATTGTGTCTCCTTCTCCGTAACAGAAACAAATAGAATAAACTGAATCACCTTCCTTGCACGGTGGCAGCTCCACAAATCGGAAGCTGGGTTTGAAACGTGTACAATGCTCAGCCTTAAATTTATCAAGAAATATTTGCAATGTTGGCTTTCTGCCCCAACGATAAACTTCCATTCCTAAAGAGCCACACACCTCATAATGAATGCAATCTTTACAAGTCACTTTCAGCCCTCCTGTTCCATTTCGTGGTTGTTTGCTCCTCCGACAGACAATTACGCCAAAAGCAAGTTTCGCTTTTGCAATTATCGCAGTGTACAACATAGCACTTGCCGTTTATTGTCAAATCTTCCGCGTTGATTATCTCAACCTCGCCTCCACAAAACGGGCACGGCTTTAATTTCTCAGGCATTCTCGCTCACCTCCTTGCTAAAAATCGTCTATTTCTTGATCGTGATACTCATCGTTGTGACAATCGGTACATATCCAACCGTTATCTGAATATTCGTCTCGGATCATATCTTTTTGATTAAATCGTCTACCGCAAACTCCACATTTTCTAAAATAATCACGCTTTCGTTTTTTATCCTTTGCCATTACTCGCTCACCTCAAAATCTCTAATTTGAATGTCAATAATAACATACCCATTTGATTGACATTGCTTTGCATATTCAATCGCTTCGTTTAGGGTTTCAAATCCTTTGTCAATTTCCCACCACCCATTATAGGGATAACGAGAAGCATAAACCGTATATTTATATCCCATTACTCGCTCACCTCCGCTTCGATGACGGCGTCAGTAGTTTTGATGATTACACGAGCCGTTTGTGAAAATCCGTATTTATGTCTTAACAGTTCATTCTCGTCTATCAGCCTGCCGTGCGGCGTGGGGACGGCGACGAGAGGACAGCGTTTGACATTGTGCCCGTTATCGTAAGGCGATGCAAATTTTGTGTCGATAACAAGCTCAGCCGAGTTGTCTGGATGTGCTATCACTATGCACCTGTATACAGTGTCCTTGTCCTCATTGACACCTGCGTGCTTCGGCATCTCCATGCCCTTGATCAAAATGCTCATTCATCATCCCTCCCCGCTCTCAGTACTATCAAGAACATGCCGACAAACACTCCTACAATAAAATTAATCATCCTTGTGTTCCTCCCATACTCTCAGGACCTCGCTCTTGTCGACCTGCATGCCGTCCGCAAGACGGTTGATTTCTTCGTCAATTCTGTGCTGTATCGCTTTGTAAATCAGCATGACCTGATACGGTGTGAAGGTCGGGTCAGGCTTCGGCTGTTCGTTCGTAATGCTCTCAACAGGCACATGCAGCGCCGTTGCTATCTTCTCGATCGTCTTTGCGGATGGCTTCACCCTGCCGCCCTCGATCGCGCTGACTTGCGGTTGGTTCAATCCTGCCGCCTGCGCTAGCTGCGTCTGCGAGATATTCTGATCTCTCCTAATCTCGCGGATTCTTTCTCCTATGGTCATTTCATGTATACCTCTACTTTCTTCAAATCGGCAATGACAAGGGAGCTTTCGGCGGTGTTATCCTTCAGCTCCGCCTGAAAGTGAAAGCCGTTATCTCCCTGCCGCATGATGCATGCGGTCATGGTATAAATTCTTCCGTCAAAGCTCACCTGTCTGCCTATGTTATACTTGACCTGTCTGACGTCCATTTGTGCCCAGCTCCTCGATTCTGATGTAGATGCCCGGAGTCGCCGCCCAGAACTTTTCGCAGATCTCCGAGCAGACAAGAGCGTCATCCTTCCAGTAGCCGAGACGTGTCATCACATCCTTGAGCAGCTTCTGCAGGTTATCGGTGTCGGGCTTCGAGGTTCGCCAGTCGCCGTCGCGGTGCTTGCCCGTGAGCGGAAAGCACCATTTTGTCAGCAGTCTGACTGCCGAGGTATACGGCTTATCGGGAACGTGCTTTGACAGGCGAGCCGCGAGCTTGTTTTTAGCGTCCTTGATTTCGGGCGGGTCATAGAAATGCGGTCTGCCGTTCACCATTGTGACTTGATGCTCCTGCGCCGTGACCGTCGGCGGCTTCATCGGGACAAAAAATTCAGTCATGCGTTCGCTCCTTTCGCGCGTCATTATTGTAAATATATTTTTGTGCCGCCTGTAAGGCACAAAAATTATATTATTTATAATAATATACCTTTTTGTTACTCTATCTTTTTCGATAAATTATTCGATTTTGTTACTCTAACATCAAAATCGAATAAAATCGACTTTGTTACTCTAACAAATAACACGTTTTATTCGAAAATGTTACTTTAACACAAATAACAATTATTCGACTTTGTTACTGTGATTTTAGTTCTACAAAACCGCCGTTTATCGTAAATCCGCCGTGCTCTTTTAAGTATCTTCGAATACTCATTTCGGATTTACCACTATATTCGGCAAGGTCTGTCACCGTAACATTTCCGTCGACGTTGCAGGCATTGAACAGCTCCTCAATGCTCTCTTTGCGCTCCTCCTTCTTCTCCTCCTTCGACTTCTTTTTGCCGAAATTCTTGGTATACGGCGAGTTTTTAGAATTGCGGTCGCCGTCGAATTCACAGTCGCTGAGCACACCGGTTGTATCGAGAATGTGCATCGGATAGCTGTACCAAAGATTTATCGGGTTGAGTCTCGCAAACTCTCTCAGCGTGCCTTCGATACGCCATGCGCGGCGCTTTCTGACGGCTTTTTTCGTCTCGTCGACGTCCTGCATCATCAGGCTGAAAGAACGCTCAGGGAGCGATTTTCGGGCAATTTCGAGCATGCTTGTTGCTGAACAGAGGTCGTCCTGCGAGCATACGTCGTCAATCGGATGAAACCGGGAAATCCAATTCTGAATGACTCGGCAGATTTCGGCGTTCTCCTGCTGAATAAATAGGTTTTCGCTGACCTCAAGCTCCGTGAGGTCGAGCAGCGCGTCGGGATCGCGTGAAAATACGCCCGAGCCTGACGCGCGGTCCATGCTGCGCTTGCCGCCCTGACTGCCCTTTGAGTGATGATGACAGTAGATCACCGAACAGCCAAGCTCCGTGCATACCTTGTCGAACTGATTGCAGAACCGCGCCATTTGCTCTGCGGAGTTCTCGTCACCCGTGAGCACCTTATAGATCGGGTCGATGATGACCGCGATAAAGCCCTTTTTGGAAGCCCGGCGTATCAGCATAGGCGCGAGCTTGTCCATCGGCACGGACAGTCCGCGCAGGTTCCATATGTCTATGCTTCTCACGTTTTCGGGAGAAACGCCCATAGCCTTGTACACGTCGATAAACCGGTGATAGCAGCTTGCCTTGTCCAGTTCGAGATTGACATACATCACCTTGCCCTGCGCGCAGTTAAATCCGAACCAAGGCACTCCCTCGGCGATTGCAATAGCAAGCTCGATCAGCGCGAAGGACTTGCCTGCCTTTGGCGGTCCCGCAATCAGCATCTTGTGACCCTGACGGAGCACGCCGTCAATCAGCGGCGGCGCGAGAGGCGGCGGATTGTCGAAGTAATCGGCGAGATTCTCGAACTCGGGCAAATCATCATTCATGCCCTCCACCCAGTCACGCCACTCCGCAAAATCATGTTTCCCGAGGTTTGTATCGATAATGTACTGCTTTTTGCCGCCGCGCATCACGCCCGGCATACGGCTCAGGCGTGACGGATTACGGTTCTGTTTATCAATTTCAAGCCCGTTTTTACGGCAGATACTATAGAGGAAGTCGACGCGCTTGCGGTACTCGTCATAATTTGCGGCGTCGATTCTGACAATCGCATGGACGGACTTGCCGCCGCTGTAGACGAGAACCGCCACAGGAAGCTCTAACTCCCGAATCAGCGCGTTCTGCTGTTCGATGGGCATACAGTCAGATTCGACGAGTGCAAAGCGGAAATCGGTTACGTTTTCGTTTTTGACCCCCTTGCCGTCGAGCGGATTAATGCGGATCCATGCGCCCGCCTTGGGGTTGTAATCACCGAACACAGCGCCAATATCACCGCCGCAGCGGTTGAGCAGTTCGATCAATTCGCCTGCCGTGCGGTCACAGGAGCCCTTTGTCGGAAGATACTTGATCTTGCCGTCTTCTTCCTTTTCCCATGTTTCGGTGACATAACCGACATTTTCATTTGCTTCAAACAGCGTTTCCAGATAGGTGATGATCTCATGGGCAGGGTTCCAATCGGCTGGCTCACGGAGCGGCTCGCCTTCGCCGCTTGATACGATCTCGTTGCCTTCAAAGCTGATTTCATCATCCCAGCCCAGCTCGCGCGATTCATGGACAGGCATTCCTCTGTCCTTTGCCATTTGAACGAGCGTTCCGACGGTGACGGGAGAAGCGGAGCCGTTGAAGCTGTTCCACTTGCGTGCACATTCACCGGCATGGTAACGGCTGTCGGCGCGGCTCCATTCGTCCCACACCTCGCAGCCGCAGCCTTCGAGCTTGAGCGCCATGCCGACGTTGACCCAGTCCTGATAATCGAGATCGGACGGTGGTATGTAACTTAAAATATGTTGTATATCCATTAAATTCTTCCTTCGGTATAGGTGTACGGGTCGACGTCAAACGGCACGCGCCAGCCGTTGGCGGCGATGCGGTCGATCATCCGGCGCGCCGTTTCAAACTGCCATGTGCCGACGCGCCGGAAGCCCTTGCCCTCGAGAAAACGTATCTGCTTAGGCGTGGTCAAGCCCGCGTCGCGGCGTTTGCTCAGCTTGTCGAGAATCAGGCTTGCCTTGCCAGCGTTGTCGATCTCGTCGGGGAAAATGCCGAGCTTTTCGAGCGCCTTGATCTGCCCCTGCGACGGCGGCGCCATCTCCCAGCCGAAGGACGGCACATAGCCTGCCAGATCCTCAGCCTGTATGGACATCTCGAACTGCAGCGGGTCAACGAGCTTGCGCTTGCGCGTCTTCATTTCCCTGAGCATACTCGCAAGAGCTTCCTCACGCTGTGAAACTACGTCGCTCGCCGCCTGCTCCTCTGCTTCTTCAATATCAACGGGACAGCCTGCGTTTTCGGCGAGGTTCTCCGTCATTTTCTTTGCTACTTCCTCATTTTCACAAATCAGATGTGCGGGACGGCAAAGCTCGTGACGCTCGGTGTGCCAGAGAAAATCTAACAGAAGAAGCTCCGTTTTGCCCTCGCAGAGCCGTGTGCCGCGTCCTACCATCTGACAATATAGCCCGCGTACCTTTGTCGGTCTGAGAACGATAACGCAGTCCACTGACGGGCAATCCCAACCCTCAGTCAAAAGCATGGAATTACAGAGCACGTTATATTTGCCGTTCTCAAAGTCAGCCAGCACCTCAGCGCGGTCGCCGCTGTTGCCGTTGACCTCAGCAGCACGGAAGCCGCATGTATTGAGAATATCGCGGAATTTCTGTGAGGTCTTGACAAGCGGCAGGAATACCACCGTCTTGCGGTTCTCACAATAGCTGCGCATTTCTTCGGCAATTTGATAGAGATACGGGTCGAGAGCCGTATCAATATCGCTTACCTTGTAATCGCCGTTCTGCGTACCTACGCCCGACAAATCGAGCTTCAAAGGAATTGTGACCGCTTTGATCGGGCTGAGATACCCCTCCTTAATAGCCTGCGGCAAGGTGTATTCAAATGCCAGACTGTCAAACACCGTGCCGAGGTTGCGCATATCGCCGCGATCGGGCGTCGCGGTAACGCCCAGCACTTTCGCCTCATGGAAATGATCTAAAATCTTCCGGTAACTGTCGCTCAGTGCGTGGTGCGCCTCGTCGATAATAATGTAGTCAAAATAATCAGCGGAGAAACGGGCAAGCCGCTTCTCACGCATCAATGTCTGTACCGAGCCGACGACGACGCGGAACCATTCGCCTAAGCAGGTGCTTTCCGCTTTTTCGAGGGAGCAGCAAAGCCCCGTAGATTTGAAAATCTTGTCAGCCGCCTGATCCAAAAGCTCTCCGCGGTGCGCGAGGATCAGCACCCTGCCGCCCAGCCGCACGCAGTCCTCGGTCACCTTGGCGAAAACTATTGTTTTTCCGCAGCCTGTCGGCAGGACGAGGAGCGTTTTTGCGTTGCCGCTGTCCCACTCCTCGAAAATCCTGTCTTTCGCCTGCTGCTGATACGGTCTCAGCTCCATTAGAAGTTACCCGGTGTCCAGCCGCCGACGGTCGGCTGCTGATACTGCGGCTGTGCGGGCTGTACGGGCTGGACATACTGCGACTGACCGGTGTATTGCGGCTGAGCATACTGTGCAGGCGGCGCATACTGCGGAGCAGACTGTCGAACGGGCTGAATAACATTGACTACCTCGTCGTATGCGTAGAAATTGGCAATGTCGTTTGCAGTTCCCGTGCCGCCGTCGTTGCGCTTGTATTCGCGGATCGTTACATGACAGTTGCCGGTCTTGCCGATAGCTCCCGCCCAGTTCATTCGCAATGGTTCGCCGTGTTTTTTCAGCCCGATTGAGAGGAAGAACTGTGACAGCTTCCATTCAAGCGAGGAGTGCAGCACCAGATTGACGGTGATGTCTCTGTCGTACTCTGCGCCGTGAACGGTCAGCGTCACCTTTGCCATGTTGCAGGGCGGAAGCTTGCCCTTGCCCTGTGAGCGCGCGCGTTCGATTTTTGATACCGTGAATTGATAATCTCCCTCCGGAAGGGGTTCATAATCGCCTGTTTCGTTGGATATTTCATCATCCCAATTTAATTCTCTTTCAAATTCTGCCATTTTATTTTCTCCTTTCATTATTCAAAACGGTAAATCTCTGTTGGTGACTATCATGCCGAAAACCTGCTCCCATGCTCCTATCAGTACGCCGCTGATAAAGTCGGGCGGATAGTTTGCAATCGGCATATCGAACGGGAAATAGCCGCGCTGGCTGACCGCAAGACGGATTTCTTTTTCATCGACGCCGTTCTGCAGCATAAGGTCGGCAAGCGCTTTTGGGAGAGCGTCGGGAATATTGACTGCGGGCGGCGCTTCGGAAAATGCTGATGCAGGTGGTTCATCAACAATCTTCTCAATTTCCGCATTCACGGGCGCAGGCTGAACGGGCGGAGCGGCAACCGGGGCGGGCTGCTGCACAACAGGCTGAACGGTGGAAAAAATATGCGCGATCTGCGCGTAATCGAACGGCAATAACGCCGCCAAGCCGTGACGGTTCTTCGCGTCCCAGCACGGATGATGCTCTGTGTACATAACGCGCTCACCGCCCTGCGCCTTGAACTTGTTACCTTCCTTGTCAGCCTGCACCGCTACAGTCTTATAGTTGGCAAAGAGCACCATATCTGCCCATTCCTTAACGAGCGGTGAGATCTGCGAGCCTGTTTTCTTTCCGAGCTTCAGCTCCCAGCGGTCGTATTCGCCGAATTCGTCGGGCTGACTGAATTTGCGAAGCTGGGCGTGTGCGGTCAATACCACGTTCACGCCGCGGTCGATCAGCTCCTCCAGACTGTTGAGGAAACGTCCGAATTCCTCTTTTTCGTAAACATAGCCGTTACCATAGCCGAAATCCTCGATACCCTTCTTGCCGTAGGTGGCGCAGATATCGTTCAGGCAAAGCTGCTCTGCCCAGTCGATTGTATCAATAACAAGCGTCTTGCAAATGGCGGGATTCGCCTTGACGTAGGCGATCTGATTTTTGAGCATCGTCCATGATGTGGGCTTGTCCATGCGTGCGATGTCCATTTCCTTGGTGCTGCCCTCGGTGTCGATGAACAGCGGATCAGGGAACTGAGAAGCGAATGTTGACTTGCCGATTCCCTCGGGACCGTATATGACTACTTTTTGCGCCGAAGCGATTTTTCCCCTTGTGATCTTCATTAGAATTTACCTGCCTCCCACTTTGTTGTTGTCGGCGGCTGTACCGCAGTCTGAACCGCGTAGCCGTCCTCGATGATGATACTGCACTCGTCTCCCTTGGAAACGCGCGTCGCGATTGCCTGTAAGCCCTCCTGCTCGAGCCATGCACCGAACTCTCTGAGCGTATCAACGTCCATCTGTTCAAGTTTATCGAGGAGAACAAAGCCGCATTCGGGGTTGAGCTTACGTATGATCGCGGTTGAAACCTTGAGCTGTTCCGAGCCGCTCATATTGTCCCACTTATAACCGTTATAGGTCAGCTCTCTGCCCTCGACGGACAAACCTTCAAGCGGCAGCTGTGCATTATTCAGAAGGTCATACTTCTGCTTTCGGATGGCTTCAATCTCGGTTGTCAGCTTGTCATACTGAGCGCCGTATTCCTTTGCGTCCTCCTCGGCTTTTTCTTTGTCGAGGTTGGCTCTGACCATGCGGTTGATTTCTTCGATTTCAGCAATGCTTTTTTCAAGCTCTGCGGTGCTCTCGTCATGGAGCTTGGCAACGGTCTTTCGTGCGGTTTCAAGCTGTGCAAGCACCGCCGTCAGCTGAGAATTCAGCCGCGTAATCTCTTCCGACAGCGCGTTCGCCTTACTCTCGAGCGCGTCCTTCTGATTGCGCAGGCGCTGATTCTCGCCGTTGCGCGCAAGGATAGCCTGTTGGCGCTTGATCAGTTCAGATGCTGAAACGAGCTCCTTCGGGGCATCCGGGAACTCTGTCATTTCGTCGGCAAACTTCTTCTTTTGGTCGGCGATCTGACCGATGTAACGGCGCTCGTTGTACTTCTTCTGCTCCTCGTCCTCGAGTGCATAAAGCGTATCTCCTACGCCGATAATGCGGAGCAAGGTGTCTGCTTTCTTCTTGCCGTCGGCGTTCATGAATCGCGGCAAATCAAGCGCGAATTGGCTGATAAAGCTGTTGAGGAGCGCCTGACCGCTTTTGTTTCCTGACGGGTCGATGACTTTGAGATCGCTGTTCTTGCCCTTCCGCTCAACGATAATGCCGTTGTTAAGTTTTACTATGAGATGCGGCGGAATTGTTGATCCTGCACGCTTCGGCGACGACGGCGCGAATCTGTCACCGCCAAGCGCCCACGCAATCGCATCAAGCACTGACGTTTTCCCCTGACCGTTGTTGCCGCCGATAACAGTCAGCCCGTTTGCCGACGGTTCCAACTTGACCGCCTTTACGCGCTTGATGTTCTCAACTTCAAGTGATGATATTTTTACTGACATAGTAAGCCTCCTTGACAATACCGAAAAAATCGGCTAAAATAAAATTGATTGTATAGTCATATGCCGCTCGGGGTGATCCAGCACTTCGGGCGGCGGTTTTTTTATTTAAACAGCGAAAGCTGACCATCGGGGACTTTCTCCTCTTCCATTCGCTTACGTTTGTAGTCAACATACTGCTGACGATATGTATAGGATTTCCCGAAAATGTTCCACGCTGCCTTAACGACGTTTGGCTCATACGGTCGAATCTTTTCCAGATCCTCGATCGCTTTGTAAGAAATCGGACAACCGCAGCAGCCTGTTCGGGTCAACCCGTAGACCTCATATGCGTCCGAATAGCGGATGCCGTATCGTTCCTTGTACCATTGCTTGTCCTTATCGGTAACGTAGTACAACGGTCGGAGTCTGTATTGCCCGTTAGATGCTTGAGCAAAACACATGGTGTTGGTTTCACACCATTGCTCAGATCGTGGGACTGATCTCATGCCGCCCTCGTCTCTGCGCTCGCCGGTGATTACCATGTCATAGTCTTTCTGGACTCTGTGCGCTATTTGCTTCTTACAGTAGTCGCAGCATTTCGCACTGATTTGAAAATCGGGCGGATATTCGCCGATGAAATCGCGCATATATTTCGACGAGTTGATGACAAGCTGGATGTTCGGTCGGGGCTCTCCCGCCGAATTGCAACAGCAGAGAAAGTTGATCAGCGTCTGACAGTTCGGATAACGCTCCTTGAGCTCTTGCCGCTTGGCAGCCTTGTCCTCCGCTTGGTCGTATTCTTCGGCTATTGAGAGCGGCACGCCCTTTTTCTGCCATTCGGACAACCCGCCCGACATGATCTTTGATACAAAGGGAATGCCGTACTTTCGTGCTGCTTGTACAATTCCTATCTTCGGACGAACGGTCTCAATCTCTACACCGTATTTTTCGGCGACTTCCTTAACGTGGTCTTTGGTTGCTTTCATTTCCAGCCCCGTGTTAAAGAAGACATACTTTACAGTCGGCATGTTGGGGAAGAATGTACGCGTCCTTTCGATAAGGTCTATCAGAATATCACTGTCAGCACCGCCTGAATATGAACAAATCGCTTTCGGGTGCTGGAACAGCCTCGTAAGGAGAAATCCCTGAATCGCGGCAAATTTTGATGGTGAGTCATAATCTGCATATGCGGGGCGTTCTGTGTATACCCTGCTTCTGAATTCGCTGTTCATACACGCTCCTCCAGCAGCCCGATAAAAGGAACCTCTGCCGCGGGCGTGTCCGTGCTGTACGCAACGCGCGATGCTTCGTCCATCTTCGCGTTGAATGTCCACACCAGCCGCTTGATGAATCTGCGCAGCTTGTAGCCGCGTGTCGGCTCGATGTTGCCCTCCCACAATGCGGCGGCGGCTCTGTTCATTCTCGTCTGTCCGACGTTGCCGATGACGCGGGTTATCTCGCCGTTACTGTTGATTTTGACTTTGATTGTGCTCTTTCTCATTTTTAGTCCTCCTTGATTTCTGCCCAGTCAAAGGGCTTTTCTTTGCATTTTTCGGTTGTAAAGTAGAAACATCCGTCTCCCGGCTTGCAGTCCCGTTGGTTGCCCGTGTCCAGCAGATAGAAGCACATGTTCGCGCTTCCGACACCTGCACGGCTCGCGTACCGTCTGTGACCGCATACCACGCCGCCTCGGACACAGTGACGGGCATATGGCGGGAGCTTCCTGCTTACTTTGCTGTTGCGCTGCATGGCTCGTACCGTCTGCCTACGCGATGAAAAAGCTGAATCGTGCAATCACCGTCTGTCTCTGCGATGTGGTTGTCCGTTTCTTTCGCGGCTTCGTTCAGCGTGTCGCAGAATCGGTACCAGCCCGCTTCCGAGTCGAATACTTTGTATTTCTTCATGCGGTGCCTCCTATTCCGCTAATACCATAGCGATTTTTGTCTTGACGTATCCTCTAACAGTCTTGTTGTAGCATTTTTCCCAGTTCCGAAGAACCGTCCACCGGGATACTCCGAGGTAATCGGCAAGCTCTTGTCCGCTCAAAAACTCTTTGTCGGGATATTTATTGTCGAGCCTGTCCAGCGCGGCTCTGTATGTGGGCTTCTCTCTTGGCATTTTATTCACCTCCACCTATCAGAAAACTTGCCAGCCACCGCATCAGCCCGAGCCCGCCGCCGGTTGCGATCGTGATGCCGAACCAGAACAGATTCGGATGCTTCTCCCGGAACGGCACGGGCTCAGGCTCTTCGGGGTGGCTGGAAGTGATGTATTCAAATTCGTTGTCCATTGTGGTTATCCTCTGATAGCTCCGCAGTACGTCATTTCGTCAACGCGGTAGATGATGACCATCACACCGCTGAAACCATCCTTTAACAGACTGTTGCGATAATCTTGTGCCGCCGTTCTTGCTTCGGAAGCTGTGCCGTAAAACAGGCGGCTGTATTTGCGCCGTTGACCTTTGAGATTACGCGCGACCGCTTCAAAGATAAAGTGCAGTTTTCTCATGATTCCCCCTCCAGAATCTCCCTGAGCTTTGCCTTGCCTTTCTCGTTGTAGCGGAAGGACGCGACCTCTTTGGAGCTGTAGCGGCTCTTGTCCATGACGGTAATGCCGTACTCGTCGGTTTTGAGTCCGTGAGCGTTCGCGAGCCTGCCGACCTTTGCCGCTGTGATGCCGAGAGCGTTTCCGATTTCGGACGCGGAGTAGGTCTTTTCGACCTGCGGCAGATAATCACCGAGGTCTTTGCCCGTGACTCTCTCGACTGCCTTGACCGCGAGTGTGTCAACAGCGACCTGCGACAAGCCCTTTCCCTTTTGCAAAACCGTGAGCCGCCGCGTTTCGGCGTTGATCAGCCGCGCCTGTGCGTTCATTTCCTTGATTCTCAGCTCACGCGCCTTGTACTCCGCCGCCGCGCTGTCCGTTGCGTATGCGCCCGTTTTGCGGATGGACGGAAGTATCTCCGACGTTACCCACCGCTTGAAGCGTTTCGCGCCCTCGAGCTTACTGGACAGGATAAGAGAGTACATACCGCTTTCGTTGATAAGCCAACCGCCGCGCTGCCCCAAACTCGATAACGTTTCGTTATTGAGTTTATCTTCATCGTCAACGTGGTCTATAAGTGCCTTGCTCGGATTGCTGTACCCCAGAGCCGCCGCGATATCCTTTCCGACAAACCACGGTTCGCCGTTGATCGTCATACTCCGGATTTCTCCGAATTCCAGATTTTGAAATGTTTGCAGTTGTTTGTCTGTCATGGTTTCCTCCTTCTCATGATGTTTCCTTTAGGCAACTTCTTCATCAAAAAAAATATCTATGATTCGCTCTTTGCTCAATGAAAGTGCATCTGCAATCAAAGCTATTTCTTGCTGTGTAAAGCTCGTCTTGCCCTTTACACGGGAATAAAGCGTCTTTTTGCTCATTTGAATCATATCCGCCAACTTTGGTATTGTTAACTCATGCCGAGCAATTTCAGCTTTTAATTCGTTTATATTCATCTGTTCACCACCTTTCGTTTCCTTTAGGATACTTAAATAATACACCATTTACTTATTCGTGTCAACCCTTTTAGGAAACTTTTTTGAAGAAAATTAAAATAATAGTTGCATTTTAGAAACTATTGATGTATAATAAAGCCAAGAAATGAAGGTGGTGTTTATATGGATATAGGACATATTATTAACCAAAGAAGATTATTCCTTGGTCTTACCCTTGAAGATGTAGGAAACGCTGTAGGAGTCAGCAAAAGCACTGTAAAGAAATGGGAAGACGGATATATTTCTAATATGAAACGTGATAAAATATCTGAACTTGCAAAAGTGCTCAAAATATCTCCTGTCGTTCTGATAACTGGAGAATTAGAAGAGAATTCAAAAAATAATTCTGCTGAAAACCTCACCGTATTACCCTCCAACAAAATCTTCATGCGTCCGCTCTACAACAGCGTCGCCGCCGGTATCGGTGCGGTTGCCGACAATACGATTTTAACCTATATCCCCACATTCATTTCAAACTCCATGGAAAAGGATATGTATATATGGGTGAACGTGCAAGGTGACAGCATGAGCCCGCTGATTGATGACGGGTCAAAGATTTTGATTAAAAAACAGGAAAGCGTTGACAGCGGTCAGATCGCCGTGGTTCTGATCGACGGTGAGGAGGCTGTTGTCAAGAAAATCCAATATGGAAAAGACTGGATAGAATTGATTTCCGTCAATCCCTATTATCCGCCGCGACGTTTTGAAGGCTCTGAGGTCTTACGTGTGCGAGTTGTGGGATTGGTTAAACAGATTATGAAGGAATTGCAATAAATCTTTATAACAGTATGGATATTATTTTTAAGGAGGATTTAACATGAAAAAACTCACATCTATCTTCTTGATTGGCTTATTAGCTGCCTCAATGACGTTGACCGGCTGCGCGTCATCTTCCAAAGCTAAACAGCCCACAACTGTTAAGGCGACGGAGAAAGCAACCGAAAAGGCAACAGAAAAGCCGACAGAAGCCCCGACCACTGAGGAACCGAAAGCAGAAAAACCGACCGAAAAACCCACCGAAAAACCGACCGAAAAAGAGACAGACCCGCCGAAAGAGGCTGTTCCGCGTGAATATAGCAACGCGCTTCGTTCCGCTGAACAGTACAATAAAATCTCTCCGATGTCAAAAGCAGGGCTTTTTGAACAATTAACATCAGAATACGGGGAAAAGTACAGTGAAGAGGCGGCACAGTATGCTATTGACAACCTGAACGCCGATTGGAAAGAAAACGCTTGTAAGACAGCTGAGAAGTACTTGGAAATTATGCCAATGTCAAAAGACGAACTCTACGATCAGCTTATATCTGAGTACGGCGAACAGTATACCCCCGAAGAAGCTCAATATGCTGTAGATAAAGTGTATTAATTGTGCAACAGTAAAAAGCCTTCTGAACAAGACTACCTCACCCCCGAGGAAATAGAGATACTGATCATGTATCGCCATCTGTCCGACAAAGAGAAGCAAGAGATACTTGCACTTGTTAAGCGCTTAGAAGAAAACAACAAATAAAAAAACCGCCCTACCCTGTTGGCGCAGAGTAGAGCGGCAACCATACACACAAGGCGCATGGTAGAGTTAAACTCGTAACTTAATTTTACCACAACACCCTTGTATTTTCAAGAATTTCTTAAAAAATTCTCACGAAATCACAAGGGATTTTTGCGCCTTTTTTCAGAAACTTGCCAACTGTTTTGAGAATTACACCAACTATTTTCAAGCTTCACCAACTGAAAGGAGCAAATTATGAAATGTAAGAAATGCCGCAAGGAAATACCTGACGGCTCGAAGTTCTGCAACCATTGCGGAACACCTACCGAAAAGAAAAAGCTATACCGCCGCCCTGACGGTCTGTACGAAAAAATAATGACGATCGACGGGAAGCGCGTTGCCTTCCGCGCAAAGAAAGAAGCTGACGTGTACAAGAAAATCCGCGAATATGAAGCCGCAAAGGAATCGGGTCCACTGTTCACCGACGTCGCGGAGCAATGGCACACCGAACACTGGGAAAGCCTTTCTCCCACTACCCAGCAGGGGTACAAATTCCCGTATGACGAAATCAAAGAGTACTTCACGGGCGACCGTATCAAGGAAATCACGCACAAAGACATCAACACATATATCAAGCAGCTGCCGAAATCATACGCGCGCAAGACCTGCACCAACCGTCTGAACATTTTGAACATGATTTTCAAATACGCCGTTGTCGAGGATATCATTCCAGACAACCCGTGCTCATACATCACTATTCCTAAAGGGCACGGCTCTAAAAAGCGCAGAGCGCCCACCACGGACGAAATCGAGAAAATAAAGAAAAGTATCGACGTGGAGTACAAAAGTTTCCCTGTGGGCTTTCTGGCGGTGTTCCTGCTTTATA
>Ga0326512_10001491_pt1 | contig 17988 bp, 18 predicted proteins | sample 1_2617_0518_D_FD_203652 | JGI IMG/M metagenome (GOLD analysis project Ga0326512, IMG submission 203652) | Bovine rumen microbial communities from UC Davis, California, United States - 1_2617_0518 | ecosystem: Host-associated > Mammals > Digestive system > Stomach > Rumen | place: USA... | reverse complement strand
GCGCACTGTTAAGAGCAGAGAGAAATTGAGGATTACTTTTAACCAGACTCATGACGTCCGACGAGTAGCTATCCATCATGTTATTTAATGCGTTTTCCGCCTGCATCTCCATAGCCATTTTCTGTGAATAAAGATCCGCCGCCGCCTGATTGTATGCCATCTGCGCCTGCGCAATGTTGTTGTTGTAGGTTCTCTCCAAGTCCTCAATGTTCCGGTTCCTGGTCGTCTCGATGTTGTTACGGGATGTTCCGTAGTTGTTGGAAATGGAGGCCATTGTAGACTCTGCCGCGCCGCCGTTTAAGCCCTGTGCAGACATATTCTGCCGCATGTCCCTCTTGCTCATCATGTTGTTTATGTACGCCGCCCGGAGAGAGGATTCAGCATCCCTTGTAATGTCTTTGTTTGACGCATCCCTGGCAATACCAAGCTGCTGTTTGGATGTATTGAGGTTCCCTTGCAATGCACTAATGCCGTTGTTGTATGCGTCTGCAATGCGTCCCATGTTGCGGTTATATGCTTCCTGCGCTCTTGCCCTCTGCTCCGCAAGCATCTGTGCTTGAAGCTGCGCCAGATAAGCCTCCTCGTCAAATGCCGGCGCTGCCGGGGCTGGGGCTGGTGCTGCTGCCGGGGCCACATATCCTCCACCGCCGCCCGTTCTTGCCGCTGCCGCCTGTTTCTGCGCTGCTGCCGCTTGTGCTGCCGCCTTTCGCTGTGATCCGTCATCCCAATACTTCTGACCGGTGCTGGATGTTTTAAGGGTGCTGTTGGGACTTCTGTTCATTCCCTCTACGTGTGCCATAACTTACTCTCCTTTCAATAAATAAGGTCTAAGTCTACGTTACCTGTGATTCCTGGGACTACTCCCTTGCTCGTGTACTGCCATGCATAAGCTATATCACTCGGATCGTCCTCCCGGTTCTGCCACGATCCGTTCCCGGTGTTCTTCCCGAATTTCGCAATCCAGAACTTATACTTTGTGGCAAGCTGCGCACCGTCCAGTACGTGATAATACCAATCAGTATTACAGTAAATCCCAACCTTGTAGCCGTGGGCTTTCAGTATGTCCGCTTCGGTGTCGATGATAACGGTGAGGGCGGCTTTCCCGATATTCCGGATACTGGAATCCTCCATATCAAGCCACACCTCGCCCTCGATGTAACGATCTCGGAGGGCGGCAATGATGCCGTTGGCTTCCTCTACGGCCTGACCTACCGATTTGGCATATACATAACGGTACACTGCAATGGGGATGTTCTGCACTTCGGCCCCGGCGTAATTCCGGGCAAAGGAATCCTCGATCTGGTTATTTTTTTTCGTGCATTTCAAAACGGCGAAATCGCCATGACCGGAGGTTTTTACCTTCGCCCAGTCAATCACGCCTTGCCACTTGGCAACATCAATACCAAAGCGATAATTGGTAGGACGATCTTCCTCTATGGATGTTTCCTCCTGCGTCACGATCGCTGTATGGCCTTTGGTCTGGGTTACAAGGATGTCCCCCTCCTTAAGATCCATTCCCTTAACATAAACGAGCTTGTCAAACAGACCCGTCCGCATCAGGGTCTTTACCTCTGTTGCTGTGTTGAAGTCTCCTGGGTCAATTCCGGAGGCTTCTAAAACGCATCTCCGTACCAGAGACGAGCAATCCGCATTGCAGGGAACTGTTGAACTTGTACCATGCTTTACCACTCCGTACCGGTCTGCCTGTGAATACCCGATCATGGGATTATTACAAGCTGTTCTCATGGACAGGGCAAGCCCCTTCCGGGTTCCCTTATCTTTCGCCCGGAGGACGATCCAGCCTTTCTTGTGGAGATAAAACTCCTGCTGCGATACTTCTCCGGACATATCCTCCGCGGAGGTCTGCTTCTGATCTCCGGCAATACCGTATATTGTTCCGTTCTCACTGATTCTTGCTGATCCGATCTTAGTCATAGTCCAACTCCTCATCTAAATCGACTCCTAACGATTCCAACACATCCATCACTTTTTTATCTGACTGTATGCAGTCTTTACGGTGTCATAGCCAAGCGTAGAGCACAGCCACGTAAGCACCACCATTGCAACGATATAAACAATGTCCTGTGCCGTGATAGATATACCTCCGATAACGAGATATCCGATAGGTACCGCTATCCCTACTACTCCCGATACGATTGCCGCCGTGATTGTCGGGGTCTTCGCTCCAAATGTTTTCTTAATCGCCTCTACGATTAGCCCCGTCGTCACCGAGCAAATCATCAGTAAAAATGCCGCTACCTGTACTGTCATTGTTGTCCTCCTTTCTGGACTTGCCAAAGATTGATCCATCATTGTACTGGAATACATTGCCAACCGTCCGGGTGATGAGTATTCCGATTACTGCCGTTCCGAATGTAGAATTGACCTCATGCATGAAGTTCACTGGCTCCGCTATGTTCCCGGTGGTCATAAGGGCGTAGGCAATCACAAACATACAGAAGATGATTGAGATTCCCCACAGGATAAACACCACCGTCAGAACCTTCGCCGAAAACCCAAGCGACCATTTGGAAAACTGCTTCTTTGTCTCCGGGATCTTCACCTTGATATATCTATCCATCTATCCCGTCCTCGTCTCTTCCAAAGTTCTTGTCAATCCTGTGGTGTGCCGCCGCCGAGGATGCTTCCACTCTTGTGAGCCTGCGGTCAAGTTCCGCTATCTCCTTATCATGATCCTTGATCCGGTCATTGATAGCCTTGATCTCTTCCTTGATCTCCCGAAGGTCTTCTTGCATCCCTTCCAGTTTTACGATTATCATTGTTCGGCTTTCCGCTTCCTCTTTCCGCTCTTTCTCGTCCGCTTTGAGGTCAAGCCGGGTATTTCGGTGTGTGACGAAGATAAGCGACAGAAGCGCCACCGCGCATGATACTGTTGGTAAAAGAATTGCCAATTCGATTGTCATTTTTCCTCCTTATGGGTAGTTCCGCGTTATAGTCGTTGTACTCGTTGAAGAGCCGTTGACGCAAAGAACGGAACATAGACAATCTGGTGTAGAAACCCCATTTTTATAATTTCATCACTTTTGTTGCATAGTTTTCATGAGGGGGAAAATCCCCCTCAAACTCCCCCTTTAGGGCAGTTTTTGGAGACGTGAGCCGACGTACGCGTTCGAGTAAGAAACAGAGTTACCGCACGAGTAGAACAACCCGCAATACTGGGACTGGCCATAGCTACCGCCAACGTTCAGAACGACCGAAGGCGAAGAGCCGTAGACGCGGTCGCACACATATGTTGCGTATGCGCTATCGCTCCCAATAGATGCCGGATATAGGGCGTATTCGAACCCATTAGCAGATGGGTTTGTCCACGACTTTATGTCATTTCCGCTTGATCCGGTCCATCTCGTTCCGACTGTTACGCCTCCTGTTGTGTCGGAAAACTCTGCCGGGTTTTTTATGCAAAGAACATTTGTGCTGCTAAAGACGATTCCATCTACAAAGTCCCTAACATTGTCCCAGAGTCCTTCAATATGTCGATACTTTACGTGACCGTAAGCGGAACGCGAGGAAGTGTTTGTACCTGTGTGATAAGCAAATGTATCTGTTAGCCCATTATTCTCTGCGGCGGAATTATTACCGCACCCATAGCCAATTTTTAACTGTGAGTTCCAATGCGCAAATTCTATTAGATACAACATGCGGATCGTCCACAGCATCGCATAATCCCATTGCCATATGCTGGTACCGAGCGCGCTGATGGCAGAGCGAAATGCCGCCCTGGTTTGACTTGCTTGTGGCAATACGCCGGACGATGATTTATAGGTGCTGGCGGCGCAATGATATTTCCCTACATAAACGTAATCTCGTTCCCCTGCGCCATCCCCCCTGTCAGCGTGAGCCGGGGAGCAAAGAAACCCTTCGTGCTTTGTCATGGAAATTTGAAGTTTCATTGCCGGATCGTTCCGTGTCCACTTGTAATAAAACTTCGGGATCTTCACCAGAGTACCGGCTTCGGTGTCCTCTACAGCCTCCATCCCAGACCAAGGCATGATATTGTCAAAGGGTGACGATGGATCGCCTGTCATGCCGACATAATAAGGGTTCGGGTCAGCAAGACCCACGGCATCATCCGTCCTTGTCCAAGCGGGGTCAGATGTGCCTGCCCATTCTGCGCCATAAATAGCAGTATCACCGCCGCCACCAGATGAAGTTTTCGGGCATTTAAAGTAAGCCATTATTCACCGTCCTCAGGAGTTTCATCTGGGCGATACCATGTTTCTTTCTGCTCCGTGCCGCAGTGCTCGTTGATGATGACACATAACGCACGATTCAGAAGTTCGCTGTTGATGTCCTCCCTCATGATCTCATGGAATTTCTTCCGTGCTTCATCCAGAGTGTCAAACCCGTAAATCTGACGGTTCTCTGCCTGTGCCTGTGTGTTGTACTCAACTCTTACTACGTAATACCTCATAATTTCCTCCTTAGTTATAAATCTTTACTTTGAAACTCGTTGCTTCTGTAAGTGCCGCAAACCCAAGCACTACTTGACCTGTTGTGACGGTGTAACTTGTTACTGCGATAGGAGTACCACTCGTGTTCTGGCTATATGCCTCAATGGTGGATGTGGTGGCGATCGCCGCGTTTGAAATCGTTGCTGTGGTGTCCCCTGTCACGCACGATACCGATGTTGACCATACACCGCCCTGTGCATCTATCGCCGCTTGCTGTGCCGTTGAAACGGGCTTATTGGCATCCGATGTATTATTTACATTGTCAATGGAAAGTGCGGTCTTTACTCCTGCTACTGTGGTCTGACCTGTTCCACCATTGGCAACCGGAAGGGTTCCTGTCATCTGGGTTAAATCGGTGGTATCGGTGAACACTGCATTACTTGGAACGTCCGATGCTACGGTGTGCTGATTGACCGTTCCTGCGTCCGTTGCATAATCAGCGGATGTTGCAGAAGTCGCTGAACCCGCCGATGTCGCATATAATACGCTCTTGCTTGCGTCCGCGGTATTATCTACATTCCCAAGCCCCACCTGTGCCGCTGTTACACTGTGGGGATTGGAAGTGTTTGAGATATGTGAAATTAAATCCGAAATGGCTTTCTTAATCTTCCCAAAAGCTGTGGATAATACTTCTCCGCTCGTTAATCCGCTTAACGTAGATGCTTCGGTATAAGTAGGTGTCTGGTCGTTTGTTGCCACGTTCGGGACATTCCCAAGACCTACCATCGAAGCTGTGTAGTCTCCATTGGCGGGTAAAATCGCGCCTGTCCTACTATTAAAGGAAGTAACTGCTGCCGCCGCTTCATTCTGCGCTACGGGCTGTCCGGATGAATCGAACCCGATAACCTGTCCCTGTGTACCTGTGACGTTCTTTAATGCTCCTACGTCTGAGAAAGTAAGCGTGACATTTCCACCGATAGGCTGAACATTATTGACGGATGACACCGAACCCGTACCGTCTGCGCCGTTTGTCACTGTATAGTCGTAGGTCTGTCCATTGGTAAAGGTCACGCGGTAAGTATCTACAAGACCCGATGAGGAAATCTTGGAGATATTGGAGATACCGTTTCCTGTTGCTCCTGTATCACCCTTATCGCCTTTATCTCCTTTATCTCCTGTCGCTCCTGTCGCGCCCTGTGCTCCTGTTGCGCCAGTATCGCCTTTATCGCCCTTATCGCCTTTCTCGCCTTGTGCCGGGATATTGGTATCGACCCAATCGCCCTCTGTGGAATCGTATACGTACCAGTTCCCGTTTGCGCCGATATAAGGAGATTTCTCAGCCCACTCCTGTGCATTATCCTCTGCTGTTTCCGCGGCGGTCTGTGCGGCTTCTGCGGCGGTCTGTGCGGTTTCGGCTGCGGTTTTTGCCGTGCCGGCACTCGCGGCGCTCGTTGAAGCCTGTTCTGAATAATACTTTGAGTTATTGTGATACGTGGGGTCTGTGGTCTCAACATCCGTGCCACCCCTTGTGCCTCTCGCCCACGCCTCCGCATCTTCAACCTGTGTGTCGATAGTGGACGCCACCTGTTCAGCCTGCTCTTTGTAGTATTTGGCGTTGTCGGTGTCCTCCCCCTCTCTGGTATTCGTGCCGCCTCTCGCATAGGACTCCGCCAATACCGCCTTACCTGTCGCATCCGTAGCGGAAGAACTTGCGGTCAGTGCTGATCCTGCCGCCTGTTCCGCACTGGAATTTGAATTATGGCTGTATATTTGCGAAGAAGAAGCATAGTTCTGTGCGTTTGTTACTGCGGCTGCTGCATCTGACGCGCTGCTTGCGGCATCTCTTGCCGATACGGTTGCCTGTCTTACAAGTTCTGTCGCCGTATCAATCTCACCCTCGATTTCTTCTGCCGCCGCCTGTGCAGCTTCTGCATATGCTCGGGCGGTTGCCGCCGAAGATCCGTTGAAATTCTCTACACTAATTTTTCTGGTAGCGCTTCCGTCGCTGGATTCGATTGCGAGATAATCCGTGTCGTCTGCTTCCGTCTTCTCGATCAATTCTGTTATCTGAATCTTGTCGATTGCCATTTTTTCCTCCTATATACACCCAAACGGGGATAGTCCTCTTTTGGTTGAGGCGGCTGTGGTTGTGCCGGCTCCGCTTGTGCTTATAGATTCAAACCTTTGCTTGTTGTATGATGCGGTCGAATAGCTTGTCGTTGCTGATCTTGTCCAGTAAGCTACATTTGTCGTGGTGGTTCCAATAGGTTTTTTACGGTTTGCCGCTGTCACATAGTAATCAAACTGCGTTCCTTCTCCGGCGGCGGAGTAACCCTTTGCACCGGTCACTTCGATTTCTGCTGGAAGTGCGAAATAATCATTAGTAAGTACAACCGATGTAAGCGCATTTCCTTCCCCGGAGTAGTTCTGGAACTGTTTGAAAATCGGTCTTAACGTGGAGGGAATTGCGTTTCTGAATACCTCATTGCACCATGACCTTCTTGCGCTGTCTCTCCACCCTCCGACATTTGACGATGTGCTGTTCAGGTATCCCGTTTCTGCGGTGGACCCACTTGCCAGGCATCCTTTTAGGCCGACCACAAAAGCGGCCTTGGTTTTGTCTTTTATCGGTGAAACAAGGTTTTTGCCTTGGTAACTCATCAATACAAGTTTTACATTTTGCGCTACGTGAGCCTCGCTTACGCCTGTTGCGGCCATTGCGGAAAGCCTTACTGTTCTTTCATCCCCTACAGACCAATAATCGCCTATATTGATCTTTCCGGCGTAATGAGCATCAAGCATAGCAATGATCTGTTCATCCGTTCCATCCGCCCATGTGACGATTTCGTATGGGTGATTCTCCCAAAACAAAAGAGATTCGCCGCCGACGTTTGCATAGGCTTTTTCACAAATTCTTGTCTTGCCACCGTCATTTCGGTAGATTGCCTCTATATTGGCCAGCTTTGATAGGCCGTTTACATTGACATATACCTTTGATACGCTCATACCGTGTATACCAATAGAATCTGCGAAGTCATGGGAGCGCCCTCGCCGGGATCTTCTGTCGTAGTTACGATTAAATCACCGGTAGCAACTTTCTTTGTAAGAGATTCTTTTGTAAGGAAAAAATCTTCTCCCACATTGCTGATCGAAATGCTATTTACTGTGTCTGCATTCTCCGCGGAAGTTGCTCTCTCTGCGGTCGTTGCCGTGTCAGCGGTGTCGGCGTGCTCCGCATTGTCAATCTTTCCGTCCTCATTAGAATCATATGTTGCTTTCATCATATCGCCGCCGCCCATCCGGGAGACGTAGTTTACGATTGCATGTGATGTAGGGATCGCGTTGTTGGAATCCGTGACTGACGTTGATATGCTTGTGATATTTACAAATAGCGTCACAAGCCGCTGCAACGTGTCGATAAATATCTGTGTGATTGTGTCCAGTATGCTCTTATTCGCGTGAGTATGCGCCATTGCTGCCGATTGGCCTGCTTTTGCCGCCGTGTCATCAAGGATTGCCTGCACATTTTCTTCTCCATCATACCCAGGAGGCGGCAACATCCCAATATTGGCCGCACCGTTGTTTTCCAGTTCGTCCATAAGATGATTTGCACCGTCTACGGCCATGGCTCCAAGTTCGTCAAGTTTTTCCTGCATCTCTGTAGTAGAAAGGTTCGGAGTGTCCGGAAGACCTACTACGCCTTTATCAGTTCTATCAATCCTTGTAAACATATCTGCTCCTTACTTATGGTTTCCATTCTGCCGGTATTCCACCGCGAAATCATTGATACCAATAGGCTCATTGTGCTTATCATTGATAAACCGGAACCTGACATGATCCAGCTTTTTCAGCCTCACTTTTGTCGAAACAACTTTCTGTGTCTTATCCGTGGAGAATGTCATTTTTGAAAAGATAAGGTTCGTAAATGAGAAATTCTTAATCGAGGTGTTGTTCTCGATAATCTGTTCCCATAGCCCGTGTCTTTGTCCCCATATCTGTATTGAAGACATAACCTCTGGCATGCACCTTACAGCCAAATACCGATAGGTTTTATTCTTGTAAAATAGCTTTTCGGAAATATCCGCCGTTTCCCATATTGCCGTGATTGGCTCCCCATCGTCGTTGTATGATTCTATGTCCGTGGAATCCGTGTAGAATTTACACACTTTCCCGTCGGGGGTTCCAAAATAAAGTTCTGAATCTATCTCAAAAACCACCTTCGCCGGTACATTCGTGAAATAGAATCCGACATACTGTCTTGTGGCATACGGCCTTGACCTGTCTGTGTGAATCGGTTGCAATCCGTCAAGAATATACATATGCGTATTTATACAAAGGATGTAGTAGTCCTTCCACTGATACGCAAACGCATCGTCAAGCCCTTCCTCTTGAAGTAGCTTTCCCTCCAGGTAGTAGCTTCGATCCTGCGCATACTTCTCACCTGTAATATCCTGTGCGGTGACTGCATAGATCCCGAGCTGGCTTAAAAACACCGGCTCCGTGGCGAGATAAGCAAAACAATACTTCGATACCGCCCCGGCTCCTTGCAGAGTGTTAATCAGTTTAAAGGTCGGATTGCTTCGTTCAATTCCTTCTGCGTCTGTCGAAACAACCAGGTCTCCTTCTCTAATCAGGATCGACTGCGACTTTTCATTTGCGTCCTTATGCGCTGCCAGATAGTTATTGATGATGGAATACCCCATAATCGCCGAACTATCCGAGCCAAGCTGCGCATACCACGTATCGCCGAAATATGTTGGGTCGTACTGTTGCGAAAACCAGTCAAAGTTGATATAAGAGAACAAATCCCCATCATCATTGACTCCCTTGTCTGGGTTTCCGCTTACAAAAAGCCTGTCGTCTGCTCCATTGACTCCGAACAAGGCGCCAATCGTGCAATGGTTGATCCGATCTGCATATCCGGGGACGGTCTTGTAGGCTTGGATCTTTACATTATCCTCGCCGGATATAGGAGTAACTCCTGGCGCACTGGAAAATGTTACGACTCCCGTGCTACGGTTTACCGTGAAATGCGTTCCCTCTGTCTTTTCTATCCACGTCCCTTCACTGTCCAAGACCCACGCCTTTACCTTAGTTGCGTCAAGCGGGGTAAAGGACAGACAAAAGTTTTTTGCGCTGGAATGGTCAGAATCCACGGTAAACATTTCGATATAGGCCGGTTGCACCAGGTTCAACGGCTCATACTCTGTACCAGCGCTAAAATTCCCCGGAACCTTGGCAATATATGTCGTCGGAATATATGCCAAATCGTTCAAGCCCATCACTCGCAGGCCGTCATAGATCTTTATGGAGGTGCCGTCCAAAATGACGAGCTTCATGTTCAGTTCAAACGATACCGACCTGTGTTCCGCCATACCCTCATATACTAAGGTCGCGGATATATCTCCTGTCACAAAGGCAATATTCTTTTCATCGGTATCAACGATTTCATTGTCGGCATGGTCAATCCAGTCGCCGCCTTTTATCGCCTTATAATCATAAAGTTTGTTCCCGGCGTGAATCAGCCATGTATCGGACGCGGTTAAATGATGGACTCCGTAGATACATTCTCCATAGTCCTCAACCGTCTTATACCCCATCCTCTTTCGGATTTTTCCAGGAACGGACCGGATCATGTTCTCCACGTTCGGAGATTTTGTTTCGTCTACGGTCGATGCCTCCGAGGTGAAGTCCGCACCAAGGAAATCATTGCATTCGTATACATGAACCGCCGGTGATGCAGGGATTTTGAATTGAACAGGCATTATACCCACCCACTTTCAGAAGTAAAATATTCTCTCTTCTGGATATCTGCGGATTGCGTCAGATTCTCACGGGCAACCTCAAACTCATTCCGGTAAACTGTAGAAATGGCATTATCATCGTCCTTGTATAGCTGCGAAGCCATATAAAGGGGAATCAGTGCAGCCACCTCGGGGTCAATCGGAAGTTCATAATCGTCCGGTGTCTCAAAGGTAATCTTTCCGGGGTATCTCCGGTAATAGATCGTATAGATCCCCGGCTTACTTCTTGGGATCACCAATGTGTCAAATGCTTCCTGAAAATACTCATTCGCCACAATGTAATCATAACTTTCCGACTCATAGTAGATCTCGTTTGGCGCAAGCTGATAAAAGTCGTCTAAGACGTCTTTCATCCGGATGTGAATATACTCCTCATACTGGTCTATGTCTTCCTCGGATTCGAAGTTCTTGTCATAGAAAGCAATATTCCGTAGTGTCACCCGAAACGGAGCCTCAAATGTGAATACCACTTCCGACTCATCCGTGTTTTCAATCAGCCCCTTGAAGACGGTAAAGGTATCTGTATCAATCTCAATCGGTTCAAGCTCTTCCCCAGCAACAGAAATGGTCAGAGATGCTTTTCCCTGTGCTGTGAAGTAATATGCCTTGACGCCGGTTGCCTTATACACCACATTGTCATTCTGGATAGTGGTCGCGCCCATCTTTCCAAAAATCGGCTCCGTGGGATAATTGGTGTAGTCGTACCGCCCAATGAGGAATTTCCCCGATGTGGAAAGCAGCTCTAAAGCCTCATTCGCCACCTGTGGCATCCCGTTTATATATTCTGTTGTGGATGAATCCGGTTTGATCGTCTGGCCGTTCGCTGAAAACATTTTCTGCAAGGTTGCCAGTTTGATCTCTCCCCAAGTGGTTACTGCCGCCATCGTTTACTCCTCTGCTTTCTTACGCTTTCTCGGTTTTTCCTCCGCTTCTTTCTCATACGGCTTATAGGCGTAATTCACGCCGTCTGTTGCCGTGATCTGGTAGGTTTTCCCCTGGATCACGATAATTTCTCCTACTATGTGCATAATTTTCTCCTCAATAAAGAGGGGGAAAAATCCCCCTCTGTGAACTTTACAGACTTGTGCCGCCTGTTACGCCGCCCATGGCTACATGACGCCAGTTCGTGAAGCCGCAAGACATACGGCCAAAGCCGTTGTACGTCAGGTTCCGGCTGTGAACATCAACATCATTCATAATGTCAAGCTTCGTGCGGTCATAGAACCGGGAAGCAAGCAGCGCCTTGTTTGCCTTGCTGGACATTACGATGTACGGATGGCCGGTAGCTTCCGTCCAGAGGTAATCCACAACGAGCTTCCATTTGCCGCGCTGGGTGTTGATATCGTTGTTGTTCGATCCCACCTCACCGTCGGACCCGATCAGCTTCTTTACGAAGTCCTCATATTCCGGGTCGTCGCCGGGGATCACGATAGTGTCTGCATCGAAGCCGAGAACCTCGCCGCGGTCGTCCTTGAAGTTCCGAATCCTGTTACTGATCTTGTTCAGCACAACCGTCGTGGAGCCGAGGTCATTGCTAAACAGGTTGCTCATGGTGATGTTGGTCGTGCCGGTACTGAAAGCGTTTTTCAGCGGGTGCGCCGTGTTGAAAAGCGCAAGCGTATCTGCGCCGGAAATGTCGATGGTCTTGCCGCCAAAACTCATGGTCGTGGTTGAATCCACAGAGGATGTTAGCGCCATGGAAGCCAGCTTCGCCCGGGTTCTCTTGTACGCCATGACAAGGTTGAACATCTTCGCCTTGGCCTCCTCGATCTGGTTGTCGTCCAGAAGCTCCTTGGAGATAATCGCGTCTTTCGCAAAGGTCACATGCTCGATGAACTTTGCATAGCCTTCGATTGCCTCATCCTGATCCGCTGCGGCCCCCTCAACCTTCGAGGTGTAGTCGCCAAGCCCTCCGAAGGTCGCTGCCTTTTCGCCCCATCTCTTTGAAGTCTGGACATTGTAGAGCGCCTTCACAAGATCGTCGTAATTGTTCTGCTGCGCGTCTGCGTCGAAGATCACGCCGTTCAGGAGTGTCGCCCACTCCTTCCACAAAAGATCATTTTTCACATTGTCTCTAACATTTACTGCCATGATTTTTTCCCTTTCTGCTGTTAAGCGGAAATACTCTTGTTATAGAGTTCTTTCAGTTCCTTCCGTGACTTTTCCGGGAACCACTCTTCCCACTGACCGATCACGGACTCCGGAATGTCTGCAAGCTCCGAGGCTCCGCTGACTCCTGACGTACTCCCAAGGTGTCCCTTGGATTTCGCCGCGTTGACTGCGCTTTGCTTCGCCGCCTCCGTTCTTGCCGAAGTAAGACGGTCAAAGTTCACAAGTTTATATGCGTCAGTGAGTCTTGCGCCCGGGTGCGTGTTCACATAGTTCACACACTCCCATATGTTTTCCTGCGCCCATATGTCTTCTGCTTTGCTTACGGTAGGGTCAAGAGCGATAATCGCCTCTATGTCCTCCTGCATCATCCGGGATGCGTTGTTGTTCTGGTTTTCAAGAATTGCCTGCTGCGCCTGTTGCATAACCGGGCTGGCCATGATTGCACGGTCAATCAGTGAGGGGTCAACGCCGGCCTGCTGCATCTGGGCTTTCATTGCCACACGCTCCTGCGCCGCCAGTGCCTCACGGTAATCCGCTTCGGTAAGGATCGGTTTGCCTGTCTCTGGGTTTACCTTCCCTTCGCACTGCTTTGCGTAGAAAGCATCAACATTTGCCTGTTCCTGCTGCCGCTTCATTTCATATTTCCGAAGCGCGTCTTCCTCTGCTTTGCGCCGGAGTTTGGCGTAAATCGCGTTTTCCTCGGCTGACTGTTCCGGTTCTCCCTCCGATTCATCGGAAGATTCCGTTTCTTCGGGAGTCTCATCTCCTTCGGTTTCCTGGCTTTCCACAGATTCCGGGTCAGCGGCTTCCGGTTCTGCGCTTTCATCTGCGAAAAACTGCAACTGCATCCTCAATTCTTTTTCTTTCATAATGCTCCTTTGGATTTTTGCGCTTTCCTGCGAATCCTGCGATTTTTACGCTTTTCGCCTGCGAATTTATGAATAAATGAATTATTCATCCTTGGTAGGTGTGACGGGATCATACTCTGTAGCGATTATCTGCTTGTAGCTCGGACATTTCTTTGTCCGGCACTCAAAATCCATCCGATAAGCAAGGCTCCCGTCTGCTCTTTCAACTAATCGGTTGGATCGGATTTTGGCCTCCGTTTTGCATTGCGGACATTGCATTTTGCATTTCCTCCTGTTTTGCGATTCTCTCTTCAATATCTTTCAAAGCGGCATTGGCTCCTGGCTTTCCGTTTGCCCGCTGGATCTTCCAGTAAAGACGGGCTGTGTTGAGGTCTCCAAGCGGTCCATATGCCCCGGCTTGTAATGCCACATCAGCCTGACTCCAAAGTGCTTCACGGTTTGTCATAAGCGTTGAGGTCGGGTCTGTTTCGAAGATAAACTCATCATTCCAATAAAATTCTCCGGCCTTATCAATCCGAAGAAACTCATGACGGTCGATCTCGTCATATACCTCCATCCCGTCTGCATCCTCATAATTGATCTGTGAGGTTTGATCCGAGTACGCCAGCCAAAACTTGAACATGATCTCATAGAGCTTTGCATACGCCTCATTTTTGAGGGTCCTTTTTGACTCCAACCTTCCGGCGGCCTGATTGATGGCATATTGCTTCGCCATGCCGCTCGTTGCTGACGGGTCATATTTACCCTGATAGGAGTCCGTAATACCGAGTGATGATTTCGCCCACTGATAATTTGTCTCCAAATACTGCGCATCAAGCTGTGTTGACGGCTGAACATTGATCGTCTTTATAAGGTTTGCTTCTGCCTCGTTGTCAACCCGAAGGATTTTAAGTTCTTCGTCGGTGGTTTCCACCTTTTTCCCTCTTGGAAGGGTGACGTAAGAGCCTCCTTTCAGCAGCTTTTCATTGATCTTTGAACCGAGTTTTTTTACGGTGTCCTGCTGGTCAATAATGACCTTTACATCCGAGCCGCCGAGGAATTTTTGTTTTTCGGAAATGTTCTTCCAGAGAACAATCGGGAAAACATTTGGCTTGTAATATGGGATCTTTTTCTTGGTCTTTTTGATCTCCATAACGGGCATATCGCCATTCATCATGGGGTTTCCCATGGGATCCAGCATAGGAACCTGTTCTTCTGCCTCCGGGTTTACCGTCTGCATACTGCCGAAGTCCGTCTTTACTTCCAGAGCCTCCACAAGCTCCTCATAATCCTCCGCGCGTCTCTCACCTTTTTTGCTGCCGCACTCCGGACACTTTCCATCCTGCATCACAGCGCCGCACTTTTTACAACGCACAAGGTTCCGTGCCTCATAGTCTTCCATGGCCAGAAGTTCGTATACGTCGCACCAAACATATACCCCGATCCCGGCTTTATCATTCCGATAATATGCGGTGTTGACGGTCACAATATCATCATTTGCCGACACGCCTTCCCGGTCGCTGCTTGCTTCATCGTTTACCGCGTCAGACACGTCTACGTTATAGATCCTCTTGACCTGTTTCTTTGTCATGTATTCCTGCACAAAGAAATAGTCCATTTCCTCTATGTCAATCATGCCGTGCTGCGGAATGAGCTTTTCCGGGTATACCTCCGTAATGCGAAGATCCCCGATTTCAGAATGTAATCCTTTTGTCTGGTCCCATTGAACGTGAAAGAAATCGCCGCCGCTGATCTTTACCGTTCGATCCATTTCATCGTTTAAAATCCCGAGCTTGCATGTTTTGATCTTGTTTTCCAGTAAGTGTTCAACCTTTTTTGCAAGCTCCGTGTCAGAACCATGAATCGCCCGTACCTTCGGCGCCGGTATTGCTGAATCAACCTGGCTTTCGACCAGCTCGTATACGATATTCCGCACATTGGTTGCCTGTTTTGTTACCGCTCTCCCGGTGTTCGGGTTCGCCTGCATAGATCTGTCGCCGTCATAGTATTTGTCATAGAGCTTCATGCGGTTCTTATTGTTTGAGTAGAAATCGCTTGATGTTTCAAGCCGCTTTTTCCATTTTTTCAGTTCTTCCGGTGCTGCTGCTTTATCCACCATCTTTTTAAACCACCTCATGCCGGTTCTCCCCACCGTTCAATCAGCATCTTTTTGTCCTCTTCCGAGGCGTTTTCATAGTCTTCATACATATCTTCGCGCCAAGGCTTCCTGTTTATCGCCGCCTCATCTATCGCCGGGTTTGTCCAGTAAATTGAGTAGTACCTAAGAGCATCTACGGCGTGCGTCAACTCATGAGGCTCTTTTGCATAGACATTTGGCCTTTTTTCGTCTCTTTGGATCTTTTTTAGGCTCCTGACAAGGTTCGGCGCCGCGTTTCCCAATACCGTTAATCTGGATTTCATTCCAGGTTGATGCTTTAACAATTCCTTCATTGCATAACACCCGGCCTCTATGTCGTTATTGACCTTTGTAAGATTGATCCCCTGTTCATGAAAGAGGATTGCGGTGCTTTTCCCGGTATCAGAATGACGGTTCCATAAATCCGGAGGCGCCAAATACTGAACCACTCTTGTGATGGATTTCTCGATGTAAAGTCTACCGGTAAGGTTGATAATCACCGCAGCCGCTTCGCCTACCGTCAAATTCGATTCGTAGTGTTCATGTATAATCTGTGAGTTCCCATATGCGTCCCGGTTTGCCCAATAGGCCGCCAGCTTATCAAGGCCATAATCCATGAAGAAATACGTGACTTTCTTGCCCGTAAGTTCGTCCTTCGTGATGATCGAATCATCTGATACCTCCGGGAAATACGCTCCACCCGGTACCGTAAGGGCTTCCTCAACTGTTGCCGGGTACTCCGCGGTCATTGTTGCAGGATCGGGTAAATCCGCTTTCGTGTCCTCATACCACTTCTCATCCCTCTTTGGGTCTGCGTACCAGGGAATGAATATCTTGCAATAGGTGTTGTTCGGGTCTACCCATAATTCTTCAAACAGGGAACCTCTCTTGATCGTTGATACCCCGATAATCTGACCGCCGTTTGGTCTATTGATTGCCGGTAATGCCGCACCGTATATCTGCCTGTCAAATTGCTGAAACGCCCACTCGTCAAATATGATCAAATCCGCCGTAAAGGACCTTCCTGCATTCTCCGAGGAAGGAAAGCATTTAAACATGCTCTCTGATCCATCCGGAAAGTGTACCGTCACACTTAATGCCGTACTCTCAAACCATAGCCCCTTCCAGCCTTTTGGAATCTCTCCTTTTTTCGCAATCAGTTCCGGCATGTTCGTTAAGATTACATCCGCCATCCTCCGGACAAGCTCTTTTGCTTTCTCTTCATTCTCGCTTAGCCCGATGATGCTTTTATGGGGTCTTAGCATCATCCATGCCGCATAATGCAGTACCAGCCATGAAATCCCAAGCTGCCGGGCTTTCAATACGATAGACCGTCTATGCGTCCTGAACTTCTCCAGGGCGTCTGCCTGTGCGTCCCACAATTCAAACGGTACGACTACCTCTAAGCTGTCCCTATCCTCTATGTGCCCGTAGCTTCTTACGAAATACAGAAGGTGGTTTCTACAGTTTTCAAGTTCCTTTTCTCGTATCTCATGTATTGTCATGGTTAGATGACCCGAACGGGTTTTAAAAATTTTCAAAAAATTTCGGGGGAGGTCTATAGTTCCTTCCCACGTGCACCGCGCCGCCGCCCCCGGGGGGAGGGAGGCCGGGGGTAGGGTGCAACCCCCGGTGTACTATGGAATCTATTCGAAAAAAATTTGCGCGTCTCTCCACTATATGTTGTGGTGGTCTGTGCTTCTCCTGCCCTTGATCCTATCCGGCTGACCTGTCTTATTCCCTCAAACCCTTGCGGCTCTAGGCTTCCGGCGTTTTGTGGTGTTAGGTGCAACTATTCGCGAAAGAGTAATTTTGCGAATAGTTTGTTATATAAACCCGTGTTTTTCGCATAGTACCATGCAACTATTTATTCCGATTCAAGCCTTTTTGATACCTTATCCAGTAGCGCCTTGTCTGCTTCCGTCATGATGTTTGCGTCTATCTCCTGCCGATCCACGGGCTTTTCGCCTACGGTATCGCGAAGGAAGTTCGCTGCTTTGGTGTCTCCTGCCTGCATCTGGAGCACCATTGCCACAAGCGCAGCGGTCTGGTTGTCTGTTCCGTCTGGCAGCCCCAAGGATTCCAGTATTTCAGGCTTTGCAGGCTTCTTCAATAGGATGTCGATAGTCTCGGCCATGGTCTTGCGATGTGCCTGCGTTGCGTTACTCGCGTCGGCTCCGGCCTTCGTGATCTCCGCATCCCTCACCGGATCGCTCCCTATCTGGTACAGTCTGCCTCCGTTGTATGCTCTGTATGTCTTGGAAGCGTTGTATGTTCCATCGGGCAATTCCTTCGTGTGCTTGTCGAATACTTCGTCTGGTACAATCAGGTTCCCATTGTCGTCCTTCGGGTAGATGGAGAGGTCAAGAGTACCCGTCCGCACTTCCTCCGCTCTGTTCTCTTCCTTATTCTCTTTTCCGGGGAAAAGGTGCTTCTTCACTCTGTCTCTTCCTCTCTTCCGATGATCCTGTCCGCTACTCTTCGCGCCGTGTCCTTGGTGAAGCCTAGCACGGTCTTGATCTTGGCCTCTTCCTTAAATACTGAATAAATGCAAGTCACCAGCGCCGCATATAGTTCCGGATCTTCGTCTATTGCTTTCTTTACCTTCTCCGCTGCGCTTCTTACTTCATCAGATAACATTGTTCACACCTTCCGATCTTTTTTTGATGCCCCCG
>Ga0326512_10001490_pt1 | contig 17992 bp, 16 predicted proteins | sample 1_2617_0518_D_FD_203652 | JGI IMG/M metagenome (GOLD analysis project Ga0326512, IMG submission 203652) | Bovine rumen microbial communities from UC Davis, California, United States - 1_2617_0518 | ecosystem: Host-associated > Mammals > Digestive system > Stomach > Rumen | place: USA... | reverse complement strand
GTAATGACGTTGCCGTTGACGGTGCAATTGGTGTCGCGCACGTAATGCGTCGTGTTTGGAAGCTGCATGTTAAACCGCGCTGACATGCCCGAGAGACTCGCGGCCACGCCGTTGTCGTAGATGTGGGCGCGGATCGTAGTGCCGCTCTTATCGCCCTGCCCGATGCGAATGACGCTCGACGGCGACAAACGCTTGTCAATATCCAGATTGATGTCTTGGACGTTCATCATCCCTCCTCGTCCCAGTCGGATACCATCCACGCGATGCCGGCCATCTGCTCACCCGTGAGCTGGTCGAGGATGTCCGCGACGGTCACCGTGTGCACGTCCACGTTGCACTCGATGACGCCTATCGCGGTCAGCTCCTGAAGGAACTGCGGCGCTCGGTCGGACTCCGTGTTGACGAACGTCCTGCCGTCATCGCCCGTCTCGCCATACTCAGCTATCAGCGCGTTCTTGCGTTCGACGTACTCGGTCAGCTCGTCGGCTATCTTTCGCGCGTTCTTCGCCGCCACGAATCCCAGCTTGCCCTTGCACTTGAGCGCTGGTTCGAGCGATTGCAGGCGGTTCTCCATCTCGAAGTTGTTGAGTCTCATGCGTTCCCCTTCTATACCGTTCCGACGAATATGCCCTTGACGAACTTGAGCGTGGTTATCCCGGTGCCATATCTGTTCTGAACATCGACCTCTTCCGTGTCCCCAGACCTAAATGCGGTGCCGCTGCTGCTCGCGTCCATGACGTATATGGAGTCGTTGAACTGAACAGGCCTTACCATCGAGAGCCTTCCGCTCTTGTAGTTATCGATGTCCCTGGTAGTGAAGACCATAAAAAGGCTTCCGCCATAGCCGCCCGACTCATAGCTGAAGATGTTGTCCGCATCCATGCCGTACGTGAATCCGAGGAAGTCGCGCGACGTGCCGACCACGAAGCCGCTGTAAGTCGCGCCGGAATAGCTGTACCTCGCCGCTACGATGCCGCCGAGGAACTTCGTGCTGTCGTTTCGGTCGCGGAACAGAACCGCGTTGTCCTTCAGGACGCACAACTTGTTGTATATGTAGCTGTTTTCGATGGTGAACCCGCCGATTTCTCCCGCGGTCGCGTACACGGTGCCGCTGATGTTCGCGTTCGCCGCGTACAGCATGCCGTCGCCCGTCACGCCCATCTTGTTGCCGATGGCGAATCTCAGGCCGCTTCGCGAGGTGCCGTTTATCGTGCGCGTGAAGTCGGCGGTCGAGAGCGCTATCGAGTTGTCCTCGTTCGATGTGACCTCCACGTCCTTCGTGTGAATCGAAGTGGCGTCTATTTCGAACCCGCCGATGTAACCCTTAGTGGTCGTGAGTACGCCTGAATCGAGGTTCCACGTGTTCTTCTCGTTAGCGTCCTTGATGTAGCCCGTGGTGATTCGCGCGATGGTCGCGGCCAGACCGAGGTAGCCGTCAGGCGTGATGACGTTCGTCCACTTCCAGTCGTTGATGCCCGCGAATCCAGGCTTCGTCTCCTTGGAGAACCGGATCGTGCCGCCCTTCATCTGCGTCACGCGCGACGCCCACGTATGCGTCTTCGAGTTGTAGCCGACGAGAGGGTCATCCACGGCGATGTCGTAGGTGACGATGCCATGGCCCTCAACGACGTAGGCGTACCCGCCTTGCGCGTTTATCTCCGCGTTGATGGACTCAAGCAGCTTTTCGACGTAGGCGATGGTGCCGCCGCCCTCGATGTGATTGAGCCGCTGCTTGAGACCCTGCGTGCTCGAGCTGATGAGGTCCTTGAGCGTGGCCGCAAACGACGTGCCGAGGTCCCCGATGGTGAGCTTTGTGTCGGTCTTCGGCGCGAGCTCGTTCACGACCATGCGCGTGACCCTGCCTTGCACGCGGAGCGCCGCACCAGGGTTGAATCCGTAGTCCACGCACTGTACGTCGTCGCCGAGCGCCACGCCCTGCGCGTCCATGCCCGCCTCTGCGAACTGCAGCACGTCGGCCTCGTAGCTGACCCCGGGGCGCGTGTGGTTGTGGATGTCGGCGGTCGCCTCGTTCAGAAGCAGCTCCGGGTCGTCCTCGTCGTACTTGACCTCCTTGGTCGGGTAGTGCCAGCCGCCGTGCCCGTCAGACGTGCGGAACACCGCCTCCGCCTCTGGGTCACGAACGTATGCCGAGCCGGCGTCGTGCACCCATCCGTCACCTGACGAGTACGGCTCCTCTGTGACGTCGGTCGGCCAGTCGAACTCGGTCTCGTCGTCCTCCGCGTACTCGCGCTGTCCGCGGCCGAACGGCATGACGCGGCAGAAGTACGGGCCCAGGTCGGGCGTGCGGTGGATTTTCGTGAGGTCCTCGCCCCAGTCGAACCGTCGCGTGGCCTTGGTGGAGCCGAGGTGCTTGCGGAGCTCGACGGTTCGCGAGATGACCTTGGTCGAGCTGACCGTGATTACCGCGTCGACCTCGCCGCCCCACGTCGCCACGACCTGCTTGAGGCGGGCCCATGCGTTGTTGCCCACCATCACGCAGCCCTTGCCGGCGGCGACCTTGCCGACGTCGCACGTGCCGACGGTCCATATGCTCTGCCCGCCGATGGCGTCTCGCACGGCGACCTCGGACGTGCAATCGGAGCCCATGCCGGGCTGCGCGACGTTGCCTTGGACCGTGCTCGTGAGGTCGTATTGAATCGACCACATGCAGACGTAGGTTCCCGTTGCGTGGTCGCCGTTCTCGTGACCCTCGTCGGGCTTGTACACGACGTGTTCGCGCCACTTGCCCGTGCCGTCGACGGTGAGCAGTCGGTATCCCTCGTGGAGCACCCTGCTGGTGACAAGCTCGAGCTCGTGGGTGCCGTTGAGCTCTTCCGTGCGCTCGCGCTTCGTGACCTCGTCCGGAACGATTTCGAAGAGGAACGCAAGCGAGCGGTCGTACACCAGGATTCGGTCTGTCGCCCACGCCATCAGAGGTACCTCTCAATCCAAGAAACGGTCGCGGTGCCGGTGCCCAGGTATCGGCGCACCGCATGCGTTCCCGGTTCGAGCTTCGGCCACGTCGAGTCCAGCGTGACCATGTCGGTGGCGTTCGCGACCTTCACGGCGCGGCTCGGACTGTCGATTTCGACCTTCCGCGCGGCGTTGCTCGCGAGCGCAACGTTCAAAACGGAGCCGTCATCGAAGCGCACGCCCCACAACCCGGTCGAAGAGTCGCGGACGGCTGACTCTGCGACGATCCGAACGCCCACAGGCAGCATGCCGCCCACCTCGAACATTACGTAGCCGTCAGAGGGAATCGTGACGCTGTGTTCGCCGCCGTAGGCAATCACATCGTGGCAGACGAACTCGACCGAGAACTCCACGGGCGGCACGAGCGGCGTCTGCACGTTGTCAGTGAGCGACGCCGTTGCCATGCGGTACAGCCCCGGCTCGTCGGGAAGCGTCAGCTCGCGCTCGCCCATCTTCGTGAACGCAGCCGCGAGCTCCATGCGCACGCGCTCCCACTCGTAGTAGTACCTCCTCCTGAGCGTGCAGTGCGCGGTGATCGTGAGTTCGTCGAGCTGGAGCGACGTGAGCACGCTGCCGTCCCTACCGGGGACCTGCTCGCTCTCGACGCGCAGGGAGGGACCCACGGGTCGCTCGAGTTTTACGTGTGCGTACCTCGTGAGGTCGAACCCGTCATACGTCAGGCTCATGGTGCCCCTCCGTTCCTATGCGATCGCCATTGATGCCTCGACTTCGCGCACGACCTCGGCGGCAAGATCCTTCGCCGTGCGATGGATGTCCATTGAGCTGTCTATGCGCACGTCCTTGAGGTTGAGGTTCATGGTGATGTTCGGACCAGCCACCGTGCCGAATGCCGCCGCGGTCGACGTGATGGCGCCGCGCCGCGCGTAGTTGACGTTGGCGTCGTAGCGTGCCGTCAGGTCGGGCGAGAAGTTATCCTCCATCACGCGTGCCCATCGTTGCGTCTGTAGCGCGAGCTCGTTCTCTTGCGCATGCATGCGGTCGCGGAGCGTCTTCGCCGCGTCCACGTTAGCAATGGCGTCCGTGATGCCCTGCGCGAGGTCGTCTGCGGTGCCCAAGATGCCCGGCGCGGACTTCTCGAGCCCCTCTTCGAGGTTTTGTCCGAGGTGGACGAACCACTGGTCGTCGTCCTTCATCGGACCCTCTTTAGGCTTGGAGTGCCCGAGGATGTTCGCGACGCCTTGTGCGATGTTCCTGGCTTGCTCCCAGATGGTGTTCGCCCACGACTTCAAGCCTTCGAAGTAGTTGTAACTCGTGTCTGCGCCCCACGTGCGGGAGTTGTTCGCCGGACTGCTGAGCGAGCTAGATACGCCACTCGATATGTTCTCTGCCTGCGTCTGCGCGCTCGCGCCGCCCTCACTGATACCTGATGCGTAGCCGCTACCGACACCGGTTCCATACCCGCGAGCCGCGTTCGGCATGTCGCCCCACGCGCTCTTCACGACCTCGGCGAGCCTGTTCGCGCTGCTGCTGGTTTCGCCCTCCTTGCTGCCGATGCCGCCTGACAGGCCAGAGCCCATGCCCTCGCCCTTCTGGCGTCCCTCTTCGGGCAATCCCTCGATCTCTCGAAGCGCAGCGTTGCGCAGCGCCTTGCCCGCGTCGGTCGTGGGCATCACGTATGCGTTCAGGCGCTCTTGCAGGTTGTGTCCCGTGGTGTCGGCAAGGTTCTTCGCCTGCCATGGCATGTCGTTGACGTTCGCGACCCATTGGGTGAGCGTTCGACTTGCAGCCGTAGCAGCGTCGGTTGGCATCTGATTCAGGCCAGCCGCCATGTTCTGCGCGGTCTGCTGCGCCGCGTTTGCCGCCGCTGCCGCCATGGATTCGCCACCGCTGATTATTTCCTGCACCTCGGCGTCAAGCGTTTCTCGAAGCGCTTGCAGTTCCTCTGCCTGGGCAGCGCGTATCTGTTCGAGCTCGGCCTGTTGCGCGGCACGCATCTGGTCGATCTGCTCCTGCTGGGCTTCGCGCTGAGCGTCGAGCTGCTCCTGCTGCTGCTCGCGCTGGGCTTCCATGATCTCGGAATGCTGCTCTTTAATCTGCTCGAGCCGCTCGGAGTGGGCTTCGCGTCTGGCTTCCAGCTGGGCGTCCAGCATCTCCTTGAGCGCGTCTTGTTGCTGCTGATGCTGCTCGCGCATGACCTCGACTTGCTCGTTCGCCTTTTCGCGTTCCTGCTCGATGATGGCGTCCGCGGCTTCGCGTCGCTGGTCGAGCTGGTTGGACAGGAACTCGGACAGGCGCTCGTAGTCTTCCTCGCGCTGGGCGTTCTCGCGTTCGAGCTGCTCGGCGCGCTGGGCTTCGTACTGGGCCTTCTGCTGCTCGTACTGCTCGGTGAGCGCGTCCTTCTTCGCCTGCGTCTCGTCGGCGATGTTGGACTTCTGCTCGTTCAGGCGGTCGATCTCGTCCTTGCGCTCCTGCTCGCGTTGCTCGTGCTGGATCTGCGCGAGGTAGTCGTTCAGGTCCTTCTCCGCATCGGCGCGCTTGCGACGGCTCTTGGCCTTCTCGACGGCCATGCGGAGCTCTGCGACCTTCTCGTTCTGCTCGCGCTGCTTGAGTGCGCGGTCCTCGGCTTCGTTCTCGCCCTGCAGCTCCTTGATTCGGGCGTCGATGGCGGATACACCGCTCGCGTCCTCGATGGCCTTGAGCTTCGCCTTGAGCTCGCGGTCCATCTCGGCGATTCTGGCGTCGGTCTCGGCCTTGAACGCCTTCGTCTCGGCGGCATCGGCGTCCTTCGCTTCCTTGAGCACCTTGGCGTTGGCCTTGCGCTTGGCGGCGATTTCGTCGTCCAATGACTTCTTGATGCTCTCGATTCGCTTGTCGAGTGACTTGCGGAGGGCGCTCTCCTGCTGCTCGTTGGCCTTGCGCTGTTGGGCAAGTTTCGCGTCGTTTGACTTGCGGATGGCGTCCTCTTCGGCGGCTAGCTGCTTGGAGATGGCCTTATATTCGGCGTCCAACTGCTTTTGTAGCTGCTTGTTTGCCTGTTCATTGGCCTTCTGCTGCTCTTTCAGGGTACGTTCGTTGGCCTTCTGCTGTTCCTTCAACTGAGCTTCGTTCGCGGCCTGCTGCTCCTTCAGCCTGGCTTCGTTGGCGGACTGCTGCTCGGCGATGATCTGCTCGTTCGCCTTGCGTTGTTCTTCTGCGGCCTGACGTGCGGCCTCACGCATGGCGTTGCCTGCTTCGGTCGCGGCGTTTCCCGTGTTCTGTAGGTCGGGAAACAGTTGTTTCAGCATGTCGTCGTATTCGCTGGTAGTCATGCCAGCCTCTTCGGCGGCCTTCTTGAAGTAGTTGACATCGTAGGCAGCGTCTGCGCTCGCGTCGCTCACGCCTTTGATGGAGAGCGCCGCCTTGCTGTAGTTGACGATGTTCATGATCTGGCCAAGAGAATTGAACGAATTGAGGTACGTCACGAGCTTGTTCTGACCGCTGTTCATCGCGGCGCTCGTCTCGTCAACTGCCTTCTTCGCGTCCTTCTCGGCTCGTGCCTGCTCCTTGATAGCCTCGTTGAGCAGTTCGGTGTACGCCTTCGTCTTGGCCTGACGTGCATACGCTTCGGTCACCTTGTCGATGTCTTGCGGCATCAGGTTCAGCTGCCCGCGCATCTCGTCGGTGATGCGAATTGCGGCACCCGTGACCTGGTTGTAGCCATCCACGGCCTGCTTGAGCTGTTCCTGCTGCGACGCACTGAGACTACCGACCGAGGACAATTCCTTGATGATCGCGGCGTAACGCTCAGCGCTCGATACGCTGTCTTCCATCTCCTTGAGTGTGTCGGCAACGTTCTTGTTGTAATCGGCAGATTGCCTGAGAGACTCGTTCGCGGTGTTCAGCGCGTGGGCCATGGTGGTCGTGTTCGACGCGGCGTTGGCAATGCTCTCCGAATAGCTTGCGTACGATATGTCAGTCTCGCGTACGAGGTCGTTCATACCGCGCGTCGCATCGTCTACCAGTGCAATCTCGTCGATGAGCGACTTGACCTGCTCGGCCATGAGCGCGACGCCAGCCGCGACGATACCGCCCTTGAGCGCCATGCCTGCGGTTGACAGCGCCGACGTCATGGCCGTGGCCTTCTCCGCGACCTTCATCATGCCATCGGCGGTGTTTGCCATCGGCGTGGTTGCCATCGCTGCGGCCTCGGCGAACAGCTTCACCGCGTCGCCGCCGCCCTTCATCAGCTGGGCGAAGTTGGCGATGATTGCGGCACCTGTATCGGCAGTCTTGATGAATCCGCCGACGCCTTCCAGCATTCTGCCAAAGACAGAGCTCACAGGACCTGCCGCCGCTGCAAGCGCGACCAATTGCACGACCATCTCCTGCGTGCCCTTGTCGAGGTTTGCAAACGATGTTGCGACGCCCTCAATCATGTCAAAGAGTGGTTGCCCAGCGTCAAGTATCGCGAGCAGTGCGTCCGCGAGAGGCTTGCCGATCTTCTCGAGAATCGCCGTCGCGCGGTTCTGGAGCATCTGGAACTTCGCGGAAAGCGAGTCGTTCTTGTTCGCGACCTCTTCCGTGAGTGCAGTATTCTCGCGCCATGCGGTGTTTGCGGTCTGGATTGCTTTTGAGAGCACGTCATGACCGCTCGCAAGGCGCTTGGAGACGTCCACGGCCTGGCTCGACTTGATGCCGAGGTCTTCGAGCATGACAGACATGTTGCCGCCCTCTTCGACCGCCTGGCCCATGCCGGTGAAGAGCGCTTCCAACGCTTCGACGGGAGCACTCTTCCATTTTGCGGCGAACTGGTCGGCGCTCATGCCTGCGGCCGCTGCCCACGTCTCGATGTTCTTGGAGCCAGTCGCGATGTCCTTGTCAATCTGGCTCATGATCTTCGAGATGTTCGTGCCGCCGGACTCAGCTTCGATGCCCATTGACGAGAGCGCAGCAGAGAGACCGAGTATATCCGCCTCGGACATGCCGACTTGCTTACCTGCAGCGGCGACGCGCTGCGCCATGGAGCTAGTCCTGCTTTCGGTCGTAGACATCGTGTTGCCGAGAGCGATGATGGTGCTCGCGTAGTTCTCGGTTTTGTCGTGTGCCATACCGGTGATGTTGGCGAATTGAGCCATCTCGGTCGTGGCCTGCTCGGCGTTCATGTCGGTCGCGATGTCCATGCCGCTGCCGACGCGCCCGATCATCTCGAGCTCGTCCTTGGCGTAGCCGAGCTGTGCCCCGAGTGCTTGCACGTTGAGCACTTGCTCGGCACTCACTGCGTTCGTCTTGGAGTACTCGATCGCTGCGTCATGAAGCTTCTGGTAGTCCTGCTCGGTGCCGTCCACGGTCTTGCGGACCTCGGTGAGCGCGTTGTCGATGGTAGTGGCTGCGCCGATGGTTGCGACGCCTGCGGCCACGATCGGCACTGTCAAGCCCATGGTCATCTTGTCGCCCATTGCAGACATGGACTGCCCCACGGTACTGAGTGTGTTGCCGATGCTCCGCAGCTTCGATTCCGCCTCGCCGAGCCCATCGTCTGCGGATGCCGCAGCATTGAGGTTGACGAGCTGAGTCTTCAGGCCCTTGAGCTTCGACTCGGCGATATCCGCCTGTCGGGTAAGGCGTTCGATGACCTCGGGGTCCTTGGCTTCCGCGAGCGCCTGCTTGAGGAGGTCGACTCGCTCGGTCGTAGACTTGATTTGCTTCTCGGTGACCTTGATGCGGTCGTTAATCAGGTTGACGTTCTTGCCGTCCCACTTGAGCGCGGCATCCAGGGCGCGGGCGGCGCCCTGTGACTGCCGCATCTCGGAGTTTATCTGGGAGAGAGCCTTGGAAAGACCTGTGGTATCGCCCTCGTACTTGACTGTGATGCCCTTGTAATAGTCCTTTGTAGCCATACAGCCCTCCCCTCAGCGTGTTCCGTATTTCTAGTGGCTGTGGTACATGCCGTCTATGACGTGCTTCGGTGCCATGACGGTGCCGCCTACGCGGTCCTTGGAAGGAATCGCCCATGCGGCGAGAATCGCAAGCGTGCGCTCGCATTCGACGGGACTCATGTCTAGCGCATCGGCGTATGGGATGCCCCCGCGCACGAGTGCGAGGATGTCGGCCTGTTCGGGCCACGCGATCGACTCGGCGACGGGGACGGACGGCTCGTCATTCTTCGCCCTAGTCGGGTTCCTCAGCGTCTCGCGGTCTTCCGAGGTCCCGAAAGAACGCGCGTTCGGCCAAATCAACGCACACCGCCTCGTACAGGTCGAGGTCCTCCTGCGCGTTGGATGGGAGGCTCAGCCAGTCGACGATGAACGTGTCCCAATCCTTATCGGTCGAACCTGCGGCCTTCGCCATCGCCCACGTGGCGGCAACGACCTGGTCTGGAATCTCGGCGGTGGGGCCAACTGGAGCGCTCGCAGAAATCGCGATATCGAGCTTGAGCCTGCCAGAGTACGTGACTGGATACGTCTCGCCCGTGGGCTTGCCGTCCTCGCCTTTCACGGTGTTCATCACGCCCGACTCGCCGAGGGCGCTGGTGTCGTTGCGGAATCGGTCTCCGTAGATGCGCTCGGCGAGCTTGGAGGCGACGAGCTCGTACTCGACGCCCCCGATGCTCACCTTCGCGCGATTGTCATGCGCGTCAACCATGGACTAGGCCGAATAGGTCGGAACGGCATCGAGGAAGGTATCGTATCCCGTGTCTCCCTCGTAGCAGACTTCCTCGTAGTGCTCCTTGCCGTCAGCGAACATGTCGCCGCCGACGGTGAGCGTGCACGTGTCGGGAGACTCGGTGACGTTCTCGCCGTCGGACTGGAATGCGTTCGCAGCGGGCTCGGAGGAGGTGCAACCGTACTCCCACACCCTCATGGGCTTGGTGGTACCCTCCACCTGATAGCCGAACGCGAATACGGCGCACACGTCGTCGTGGGACTTGACCACGCCGCCCGTGGTCGGGTTGATCTGATGGCCGAGCACGAGCGTGTTGTAGTCGTTCGAGAAGCTCGCAAACTGCACGCTCAGGGTGTCGTTGCCCCTAGTGCCGCCAAGGTTGGCAGGCTTGCCGTTGTCGGAATATGCGGTCGTGCTGCTCGCCTCTGCGCGTTGCGGCGCTACGCTTTGCGCACCGACTTCCTTCCAAGGGGTGCCGTACGTGCCTGCGGCGGTCTGAAGGGCGATGGTGGCATTGGAGATGCCGTGACGATAATTCGGCATCGCGCTTGGGTTGGTGTTGGGCATTGTTAGCTCCAATCTATCTTTCGTACACGTCTATGTCGGTGAATGGAATGCTGTGAAGGTCGGTCTCGTAGTCGATGCCAGTTGCGCCCTTGACGAACGCGACGTGCAGGGCGGCGAGAGCGTCTTCGATAGCGAATTCGAGCGTCATGTCACGCTCTTTGGTGTAGAGGACGATTTCGTATTCGGACATCGGTCTGTCGTCCGATGCGAGTGGCGATTCCCCGTTTCGAAGGATCACCGCGTACGGTGGCTTTCGGTCGGTGGGAAACCTCGTCTGGATGGTCGGCACCCCAGAATCGCGAAGCGCTGCCACCACGTCTCTGAGATACGCCATCAGAGCTTCACCCCCAAGAGGGTCTCGAGCTTCTTCCGCCCGACTTCGTTGGCGGCTCGCAGGTGGCCGTCACCCTTGACCGTGCCGTACGGACCTCCGTACTGGTTATGAATCTTGTGATCCTTGTCGAGCAGGTGCGTGAGCATCCAGAAGCGCGAGCTGCTCACGACCGCCGTGTGGTGGCCGTCCTTGTCGCTGATGTCGAGCTTGAACGAACGACGGTACTTCCCGCCGCCCTTGCCCTTGCTCCTCGGTGCGTTCGCCCTCGCGTACGACTTCGCGGCCTTGCCCGCCTCGTGGATGGCTTCCTTCAACTCGGCGTCAAGTTCCTCGTTGAACGCTGTGAGAAGCTGCTGGTGAGCGGAGAAGAACGACATGCCGTCGCGTTGGCTCACGCCTGCGCCGACTACGTAGTTCCCGTATTCGGTATTAGCCACGGTCGGCACCCCTCTCCTGACATGTGAGGTCGCACCACCGCCCATGTGACTCGGACTTGATGACGGTGTAGGTGATTCCGCTGCGCCGCACCCTGCGCTCGTTGTCGTAGTCGATCGCACGAATCCTCATGACAAGCGTCTCGTCGAGCGCGTCGACCCCCGATGCCGTGACCCGTCGCATACCAGGCGAGAGGCTGCGCACGTACACGACGATAGGCTCCGTGGAGGTTTTCTGCGGCACGCCGATATCGTCGTACTCGTACGTTTCGCTGAGCAGCTCGCACGTTCCGTCGCTCGCGAGCTCTGAGAGCCAGAGCCAGCATGTGCGGCCACGGTTCTCGACGCGGGTGACCTCGTACGGTTTGCCACCCAGCTCCACGTCGTTGTTCGCGTTGATGAGCGGCGAGTACCTGACCTCGACCTTCGCGGTTATCTCGCATCCGGTGCTGTCGGCCAGCTCCACGTCGCGCGATGAGATACGCATGCGGCGGAACGCCATCGAGCACACGGGTTCGAGCAGGGAGACGTCCGCGAAGTCCGCCCCCCGCTCCTCCCGCTCTGTTGAGTCAATGCACAGCCGCACGACGCCATCCGTGGGGGCGAATACCTCAGCCTTCCGCTTAAGCATCGGCGGTCCCCAGGTTTTTCAAGCGCGTGGACAGGATTGCGTCAGCGTAGTTGTGCTCGAAGTCATCGAAAGCATCCGAATACTCGTAGAAGCACCCGTTTTCGAACAACCACCAGTCCTCGTCGGTCACTTTGAATTCGTGGTTCGAGGAATGGCCGAGCAAAGACGCGATTCGCGGGGAAGCGGCTATTACCGCGTCCTCGACCCTTGCGTCCATGCTCGGTTCTGGCTCAAAGTATCCGCATTTTCGTCGCATCGCGGCCATGACGTCAGAACTAACGGCCACGATGCTCCCCTATCGCCGCGATGAGGTCGGCCTTGCGGGCACGCTTCGGAACGTCGACGCCCTCGTCCGCGCAAATCGCCCTGAGCTCGCCCACGGTGAGACCGTCGAGTGATTCGGTCGTAGGCGGCGCCTTGCCGACGGCGTTGCGCTCGTCGGCAAGGACGCGATTGACGATGATGGACATGGACTAGTCCTCGAACGTGAGCCCAGTGAGGTCGAAGAACTGCGAGTGCGTGTTGTTCGCGTCGCGCGTGATGATCGTGAACTGCTGAAGGTCCTTGTCGGTGACCTTGAACACGCCGTCGCGGTCGGTGTCGTCGATGCCCTCCACGAGCCCAGAGCTCTCGGAAGGCGTCATGCCGATGAGAACGGAAGTCGCGTCGGCGTCGATTACCCACTTGAGCGCGATGTAGTAGCCCTCGCCCCAGGTGTCGACGATCTGGCCGCTCGTGAGCTTCTTGAGCGTACCCGTGATCTTGGAGCCTGCGACCTTGACATCTGTCTGGATATCGGAAAGCGGAGTACCGTAGTAGTTCGCGCCAGTCGCAGCGCTAACAACGGCGTCAGTGATGCCGTCCACGACGGCAGAGGCGACGGTGCCCTTGACCTTGACGTTGACGTAGCCGGGCTCAAGACCAGAGATGTCGAGCAAGAGTGCGGAGTTGTTGTCGTGCGCCATGCCGAATGCGTAGGAGACGTTCTTGCACACTCGCAGGTCCTCCAGGAACTTGTACTCGTCGGAGTACTCGATTCCACGATTGCCAGCCACGAAGAGGTCATACTCGGCAGGCAGGAACAGGATGGCCTCGCCCGCGGGGATGACCTCGGCGGTCACGACGTTCGTCGGGATCGGGAAGAGGTTGCGCTTGTACTCGCCATCAACGGTCTTGACCGTGGTGGAGGGCATGACCTTGGTGAGGTAGTCGGTGAGATTGCAAACCAGCGTGAGGTTGTCGACCGACTGCTTGACGTGGCCCTTCTCGTCCTTCGAGAGCTTTGCCACGAGACGTCCGTACTCCTCGGGCTCGAACCCGGTAACGATGACCTTTCCCTTACGGGGATAGCCGTCAATCGAACTAATCGAGACGCCCTCGCGGATGTCACGATCGAGACCCACGGGTTCGCCACCGACGCCCTTGCCACCGCAAATGCCGGCCTCCATGCCGCATGCCATGGCTTCGGACATGACGGTACGCATGTAGCCGTCGAGGAAGGTGGGGCCGAGCGCGAGCGTGTCACGATGGATGACCATGAAGCAGGTGAGCTTGCCCTGCTTGACGGATACGACTTCCCATGCACTCTTGAGCTCGCCCTTGATGTCGGTCTCGATCTCACCCCACACGGCGAGCTGACGCGTGTGCTTGTTGCGAAGCCACGTGGTGATGTACTGCGTGGACTTCGGGCGGATGAGCGCGAGCAGCGGGTGGTTCTCGGTGAGGTTCTTGAAGATATCGTCGATGACGGTCTCGGGAAGCGTCTTCTCGGGGAAGGAGTTGTCGTCGGCCTTGGTGATGTTGGCGAACTCCTGACGTGGGTCGGCGGCAGAGAGCGCGTCGATGAGCATCTGATAGTACTCGGTCTCCTCGCTCGTCAGCTGGCGGAATCCGCGCTGTGCGAGAATCGTCGCGTCGTTGGATGCAACCGCGTCGCGGTACTCTTGGGCGACGGATTCAGAGATTGCCATCTCCATCTCGATGAATGCCTCTTCGACGGCTGCGGTGTCATCGCCGGCGAAGGCGACGGCGAGGTTGGATGCCGCCTTGCGAGCGGGCCCGTTGAGGTTGATAGCCATGGTGGCCTCCTATTCGTTCGTGCTTGTTGCCAAATTCTTGAAGTGTTGGGAGATTCGGGCGAAGACGGCCTGTTTTTTCTTCTTGTCCTCGTCCTCGTCGGTGTCATCGTCTTTGTCGGGCGAATCGTCGGTGTCGGCGTCCTTGTCGGCATCGTCGGTGTCGGGCTTCTCGTCATCGTCATCGTCCTCGTCATCCTTTTGGACGATTTGGGCGAGGATGCGAGACACGACCTCGTCGACCTGCTCCTGCGTGAAGTTGACCTGAGCGATCACTTTTGTTCGTGGCCCTTGGGTCAGCTGCCGCATCACGAGCGCACGGGCGCTCTGCGTCGGCTCGTCATCACCTGCGGGCTTGTCGACCTCGGTTGCGAGTCCCCATTCGAGTGCCTGGTCTGGAGTAATCCACGTCTCGGCGTCCATGATTTCGGTGAGCTTCTCGCGCGTGAGGTCGCCCTTGGCGTGATTGAGGTATGCCGTCTTCGACAGCTCCGTAATCACGTCGAGGTCGTCCGCGGCCTTGCGATGCGCGTTGGCGTCGCCGTGTGCGGGCATTGCCGCGTTGTGAAGCATGAGCAGCGAAGAGTCGCGCATGATTCGCTCGTCTCCCGCCATGAAGATGACGCTGGCGATGGAGCACGCGAACCCCTCGCAGACGGTCGTGACCTTCGCGTGATGGGAGCGAAGCGCGTTGTAGATTGCGACGCCCTCGGCCACCTCGCCGCCGTAGCTGTTGATGTGCACGCCAATCTCGGTCACGTCATCGGGGAGGTCCTTGAGCGCCTCTGCAACGTCGTTGTACGAGACGTCAGTCTCCTGCTTCGTCGACATGCCGAAGAAGGCGAATCCCTTCGTGATGTCGCCGCTGATGTGGAGGTCAGCCCTGTGCTCCTTGGTCTCCACCATCAGCTGCATCGGTACCTGCTGAATCTGCTGAATCGTCACTGTTTTCACCTCCGTCCGCGCGCTCGTGGTTCTTCGTCATCTGGTATTCGTCCATCTCGGGCTTGCCCTCTACGCGGTCCTGCCCGGTGAACTCTCGGATTTCGTTCGGGGTGTCGATCATCGCGCCCACGAGCTTCTCGGCCTTGTCGGCCACGGCAAACAGGTCGACGTGGCGGATGTGGGTCGTATCCACGCGCGCGTCGCTGCCGTGACGCCACTGCATCGCGGTCATGGACTTCGCCGCGATCTCGTCCTCGATTGACTGCGCTATCGGGTCGATGAAGAAGCTCAGGAACGCCTCGAACACGGTCTCGAAGTTGTTTACGTTGCCTTCGAGGAACGAGACGGGGATTCGCAGGCAGTTCGCGACGGTCTTGAACGCCTCGGCGCGAATCTGCACCACGTCGAGCGTGGACTCGCCACCGTTGTAGTCGGACGGCGCACGCGTCATGCTCATGCCCTGATAGAGCGGAATCGCCACGTCGCTACCCTTCACGAACGCGCTGACGCTGTTCTTGAGGTAGTCGTTGATGGCGTCCTGCTCGATTTGCGTGCCCGTGATCTTGGCGTCCACGTCGAGCAGCCAGCGTCGTGCGTTCTTGTCGCCGAACGCTTCTGCGGCCGATTTCGCCATTTCCTCGTATGCCGTACTCATCGAACGCATGAGCGAGCGCCATTGCTCGGTCTCGGGCATCCTGAAGATGAATACCTCATCAGCGCTCACGGGCCCGCGAATCGCGTCGTTCACGCCATTGATGGCGATGTTCTCGTAGGTGTCCGCACGCCACCAGTCGCGCGCCCTGCGTTCCTTGGCCTCGCGCCTCACCCACGAGTCCGCGATCCAGAGCGACTGGTGCGCAGGAACGACGAGCACCTGTCCCCTGCGGTCGAAGAACATGCGGTCCACGAGCTGAGCCATGAACTGCGAGCGGGACTGGTTGGGATTCGGTCGCACGTTCCAGAGCCACTCTTCCCAGTCGCGCTCGACTCGTCCCGAGCCGCGGATGCGAATCGGACTCTTGAGCATGCCTGCGATGGCGTAGCCTGCAGCTGCGTGCATCGCGACGGTCATCCACTGGTAGCGCATGGTCGTGGAGGACGCACGCTCGATGGCCTCGGGCAGCGTGATCCGCTCTGGGGAGTCGGAGTCGGCCCCCAGGATGACGTTGCCGAGGAAGTCGATGACCGTGGTTCCGATTTTCGCCATCGGGCACCTCCTAGAAGAACACGGGCTCCGCGAACACGAGCTTGACCGACTCGGGCAGGTACTCGCGCGCGGAGAATGCCGCCACGAACGCCATGAACACGTCGGTCTTTCTCGAATGCGGCGCAATCTTGCCGTACTTGAAGTTGTTGTTGGGCGCGGGCTCCACCTTCACGTTGTTCGCGCACCAGCGCATGAGCGGGGAGTCTCCCCACGCGATGCCGTGGTTCGCGAGCAGCGAGTCGATGACGGGATACACACGCATGTGGTCGCTCGGGCGCACGATGTAAACCTGCTTCTTGGATTCCTTCGTGTCCTTGACCGTGGAGTCGAGTCCTAGGACCTCCAAGAGCTTCGGTTTCACGAGCCCTAGGCGATACTCATCCAGCGCGCCGATGACGATGGTCGCGCCCAGCTCGCTCGCTGTGTCTCGCGCCCACACGCACGGGAGCTCGGGCGATATATCGACGTCGTTGACGATGGTGAGCCAACCCTCGCGCGCCCATTCCTCGAGCGGGGCCTTGACCTCGCCCGCGTCTGCGGAGTTCGTGCACCACCAGCCGTGATGCAGCGCTACCCATTCGTCGTCGACGTGGAAGAGAAGGCACGCGCCCACCATGTCGGTCGTGCGGGCGTAGTCGAGACCGAACACGCACGGGAGCCCTCGGAGCTTCTCCATGTCGATGGGACGGGATGCCGCAATCAGGTTCTCGCGCGTGGTGAGTGCGATGTCCTGGCGCGCGGTCGGGCAGTTGAAGCGCTTGGTCGGTACCTCGGTGTGCTTCTGCGGATGCTCGACCCACGCGCGGTAGTCCTTGCGGTAGCGCTGCATGAGGTTCGGTCGCTCCAGAATCGCAGGATTCGCTTTCGGCCACATTGCCTCGTCGTGAATCTCTGACGCGTCGTCGAGCTTAAACATCATGGGCAGCATGCCGTCGTCGGGCAGCTCTCCGCGGAGGATGCGTTCGGCCTTCTCCTTCTCCTCGTCGAGCGGGCCCTCGCGAACGTCGCCGTCCGTGGTGATCTTGAAGATTCGCGCGTCGTCCTTCTTGCCGAGTCCGCCGATGAGCACGGCGATGAGCTCGCTGTTCTCGTAGGCGTGTATCTCGTCGAGGATGAGCGCACCCGGGCGCCCTCCGTCCTTCGATGCCGCGTTCGCCGTGAGGAACTTGAAGATGGATGAGGTCGACTTGTTCTTGATCTCCTTCTTGTTCCAGTCGAAGCCGTTCTCGAACTTCGAGGGCGAGCGCTCGAACATGTTGCGCAGCTCCTCGAAGCTCGTCTTCGCCTGGTCTTCGGTGGTCGCGGCCACGTGCACGTCGTATTCCAGGATGCCGTTCGCCTTCGACATAAGGCAGAACGCGATGAACGTGATGAATCCGTTCTTGCCGAATCCGCGACCAACGTAGAGGAACAACACGTCGAATCGCGGCACGCCAGGCTCGGCGTACGTGCAGAGCATGAGCGCCAGCATGAACTTCTCTTCGGCGTTCAGGTCGAACGGGAAGAACCTCTGGTAGCTGAGGTATCGGTCGAGTCGTTTGCGGTCGAGCCGCAGGCGCTCGCTAGCGAACACGCGCCGCACGAACACGCAAAGCAGGTGCTGTTCCTCGCATGCGACGATCTTGCCATCCTCCACCATGTGCAGCCATTCGGCGACCTCGGGGATGGTCTCGGGGTCGATTACGGCGAACCTGCGTTGAGCTCCCACATCAGAAGTCCGTTTCCCTCTCCTGCTTCACTTTCGGCGGCACAGCAATGCGTATCCTGCTCGTGACATTGAGCCCGAGAGACGATGCCAGCTCGTAACACTGCTTGTGGTGCTTCTCGACTATCGGCGTAAGCAGCTTGACCCCATCGAGGTCGCTGATTTTGAGCAGTTTCATGAGCTGCTTCGACGCGAGTGCATACGCTTCGGACGCGAGGACGTATCTCGCCAGCTCGTCAGTGTCGAGCGCGTCCCACACGCCCAACTGGTCGAGCTGGGTAGCCTTGCTCATGAATTCGCTCTTCTGCGCCTTGGTCGTAAGCCACCTCGGTGGTGCGATGGTCGTGTCAACTGGCGTCAGCTCTGCTTCACGGCGTCTTTCGATTTCAGATTTTGTCAGATGCGTCTTTCCCCTCGCTTCAATAACATCAACGGGTAGTCTCGGATTCATAAGACGTACCTCCTTGCTGTTATTTTCAAAAATCATCCGAAAAAGGAGAAAAAAGCAGAAAAAGTGG
>Ga0326512_10001487_pt1 | contig 17997 bp, 35 predicted proteins | sample 1_2617_0518_D_FD_203652 | JGI IMG/M metagenome (GOLD analysis project Ga0326512, IMG submission 203652) | Bovine rumen microbial communities from UC Davis, California, United States - 1_2617_0518 | ecosystem: Host-associated > Mammals > Digestive system > Stomach > Rumen | place: USA... | reverse complement strand
GGCTACGGCGCGTCCAACGCTTATGGCGTCCGCCCCGTTTTCGCAATCTGCTGATCTTAATCTCCGCCCCTTGTGGGCGGATGAGGATCACAATAACCAGCCCTGCCACGGCGTCCTTTGTAAAGTAACCGCAACCGACAAGCTGGCGGGGCTTCATATCTCAAAAGGAGGAATTTACTATGGAATTATCAAGTATCGGAAGCGCCATCGGCGTATTCATCATGGTAGCGATCGTGTGCGAGGCACTGGTCGAGTATTTCAAGACGGTGGTAAAAATGTTCCTCGATAAGGCCTACAAGACGGCCATCACGCAGGCATTCACCATCGCGCTGGGAATTAGTCTGGCATTCATCTTCAATCTCAGACTGTTTGACGATGTGATGAGTCAGATCTATGAGGGAGTCTATATCAATCCGACCATTGATATGATTCTCACAGGCATATTATTCAGCCGTGGATCAAATTATTTCTCAGATTTGGTCAAAAGACTGACGACCATTGATAAGTTTAACCCGGACGATATACAGATTATGGTTGGAGATGGATCGGATATGGAAGAGTTTTTGAACGGGGAGGGTGAGTGAATATGAATACAGTAGACAAGGTTATAAAGATAGCAGAGGGTGAGATCGGGTATCTTGAAAAATCGGCAGTGGCATATAGAAAAAATCCGAAGGTACTTGACAGTAAGACAGAGGGAGCAGGCAGCGACAACTATACCAAGTACGGAAGGGATATGCACAAGGTATATCCGGAGGTTATGGATTTTCCGGCCGCATGGTGTGACTGTTTCGTTGACTGGTGTTTTTATATGGCATACGGTGTATCGACAGCAAAAAGCCTTTTGGATGGAAACTTCCAGGACTACACGCCACTGTCAGCCGAAATGTACAAAAAGCACAATGCCTACATCAAGCGCGGCGAGGGCAAGCCGAAGCGTGGAGATCAGATTTTTTTCAGAAACTCCGAGAGGATCTGCCACACGGGTATTGTTTACAAGGTGGATAATACCTATGTCTACACAATCGAGGGTAACACGTCCGGAGCATCCGGTGTTATCGCAAACGGCGGCGGTGTGAAGAAAAAGCAGTATTATCTCACATCAACATACATCGACGGCTATGGTCGTCCGAAGTATGACGAGGAGCCAGACGGGGACAAGGTAAAGAAAAAGCCGAGAGTTGCGAAGCCGACATTGAGACCGGCTATGGTAAACAGTGAGGTTAGAGTTTTACAGAGAGATCTGAACTGGACAAAGAGCCGCGACGAGAACGGAAACAAGCTTGCCATTGATGGAGAGTTCGGAAAGCACACGAAAGCTGCCATGATGAACTTTCAGAAAACGCACAAAGAAGCGAATGGCAAGCATCTCGAGGTCGACGGTATCTATGGTCCGAAGTCATACGCGGCGATGGATAACGCGATCGCATAAATGGAATAGGCGACAAGTCTTCATATTTTCCTCTTTTCCGGGGCATCCTGTAACGGGGTGCCCTCTTTTTTATTTCACGGAACTATTGATTTATTCACGGAAACATGATTTTTTTGAATTATTTTTGAAAAAATACTTGACATATTGCTCAATATGTGATACAATGATATTGTCGAAAGGGGATAGGGAGTCAAAGAAAGGAGGTGAAGACAATGAGCAAGGGCAAGAAAAAAGAGCGTAAACAGCAAGCGGCAAACTTAGCAATCACGCTCTTAATTCTCGAAATCATCCGTGAGACGATCGATATCATCAACTCAGTGATAACACTCATTGAAAATCTCACAGGATAGCTCGGGGGGAGGAAACTCCCCTCCCCTACAATGTAACACAGGGAAACAGAAAAGTCAACAAAGGATTTCAGATATAAGGAAGGAGGCTACCATGCCAATTATTAAGATAACCATAGATTTAGTAATTATAGCAGTGTGTGCTGTGCTGATCAAAGTTTTAATGAAGATCAAGAAGGAGGATAGGGATGAGTGAAGGATTCAATCAAATCAAGTATCAGAATGAATTTAACAAACAGAGATACGATAGAATCAACCTTATGGTACCGAAAGGGAAAAAGGACGAATTGAAGCAGGCGGCATCAAAACAAGGGATTAGCGTCAACGAATACATCAATCGGATGCTTTTTCCAGGAAAATAAAAAAGCGGCGCCGGCTCTCTTCAGCTGGCGCCGTATTATTTACACCATATCAGCCGGAATCGTATAGCAGACTCTCCGGCGGAACTGACCGGATCCGAGACCTTTGAAAGAATCGGATTCATAATGTTCATTAAAAGATTTTATAAATTTGGAATCATTCATCAGTTGATCGGCATATCCGAGGAATTCATCAAAACGGGATAATTGCCAATCATCTTTTTTATCTTTAGAAACCACACACAGATAAAAGGCGATGCGCTCACGAGGAGAGAACGCTTGCCAGATTTGCCAATAAAGCGATTCAAGCCCGATGTAATAAGAGAGATAAACTTTTTTAGAGGTAGCAAAATCCAAAATCTCGCGCGTGGGACTATGCTCATCGTGCTGGTAACGATTGATCAGAGCAGAAGCGTCGAGTTTACACAACGGCTCCGGGATAAAATCATCATGGTCACTCATGGCGCGGATCTGATCAGGCGTAGCCGGATCCGGATCAGACCGATGAATGTCGAGAGAATCGCGGTCGTATCCATCGGAGACAAGTTTATCAACAGCCTCATCCTCAGAAAAAGCCTCGACGGACACCTTCCGCTGACGATTCGTCTTGATAAAAAGTCCGGTACCGGTATAAAAAAGGTAATTCAGATTATCCGACGGATGCCCGGTACGAGGAGAAAAACGGATTTCCGTATTCGTAGCATTCTCGTTCTCGACATACTGAACAGAAAGCTCATATCCAGGACCGGAACGGATAACACGCTTTTCGGCAGCGGGTTTCGAGGCAGCGGGGCGATGCGTGGGAGCCGGTCGATAGACAATCTCGCTCTCCGGTTTTGAGAGTTTATTGAGAATGGCTTGCTCTTCACGGCTGATCGCGTGTTTCGGCTTAAAAACAGATTTTATTCGATCAAACATAGAACCACCTCCTAAAAAAATCGCGTGTGCTGATCTTTAACACATTTTACGACTTCAAAAGTGTTATTGTCAAGAAAAATGTTGATCATTAACACAAAAAAGGAGGCGGAAAATGAAAATCTACGAGTACAAAGGCAAGAAAAACCTATGCGGAGAGCATATCAGACAAGCAAGAGTAATTCAAAAACTATCACAAAGTGATCTGGCAGCGAAGATCCAGGTCGAAGGAGTGACAATGGAAAGAGATAGCATAAGTAGAATAGAGCACGGGACACGATTTGTCACTGACTACGAGCTGAAAGTCTTTGCGAAGGTCTTAAAGGTTTCCATCGAGTGGCTGTTAGAGGAGTGATCCCGAGCAGGAAGCGAGGGATATCATGGGAAAGCATATGACATTCAACGACAGACTACAGATGGAGGCTCTTCTGAAAGCCAAACATACCCCAAAAGAGATCGCAGAGATCTTAGGGTTTCATATCTCCACCATCTACAGAGAAAAGAAAAGAGGCGTATTCATGGCTCGAACAACAGAAGAAGAATACGTGGAAAGATATTCTCCGGATATAGCCCAAGCGCATAAAGACGAAGTGCTGGCAGCAAAAGGTCCGGGGTTGAAGATCGGGAATGAACACGAATTTGCGCGGCGCATCGAAGAAATCATCTGCGATAAAGGATATTCACCGGCAGCGGCACTTGCGGAGATGAAAAAGGAAGGTTTTACCTTCACTATATGTGTAACAACGCTGTATTCATACATTGACCAAGGCGTTTTTCTTTCACTGACAAATGAGGCTCTTCCGGTCAAAAAATCTAAAAAACGAGAGAAAAGAAGTGTGCAGCGGCAGTCAAGAGCATCAAAAGGAGATTCTATCGAGAAAAGACCGGCGGATATCGATACGCGAGAAGAGTTTGGTCACTGGGAGATGGACACGGTTGTCGGAAAGCAGGGAGTTTCTAAGAAGTCTCTACTGGTACTCACGGAGAGAAAGACAAGAAAAGAGATCATCTTCCTATTAAAACATCACACAACAAAAGAGGTTGTCAAAGCCCTTAACCGGCTTGAGCGAAAAATGGGAGAGAAACGATTCCGGGAGATCTTCAAAACGATAACGGTCGACAATGGCTCGGAGTTCCAAGACTATAAAGGAATGGAAGGAAGCCGGAGAAACAAGAAGAAGCGAACCAAGATATACTACTGCCACCCATATTCAAGTTATGAGAGAGGATCAAACGAAAATCAGAACAAACTTATCCGCAGACACGTTCCGAAAGGCATCGATCTGGACTATTTGACGCAGCATGATGTGGATGAAATCGAGGAATGGATCAACGACTATCCGAGAAAGATATTCGATTTTCACTCATCAAATGAACTCTATGAAATCGAGTTATCCAAGATAGCGTAGTTAGAAATACCGAAAAATCGCTGCTTTACAGCAAAAAGGAGATAACGACATGTGCAATATAAAAAAATTCGCATTTATACTTGACATTTTCATACGAAAGTTTTATAATTAAATGCGAAAGAGTCAAAGAGACTTGAATCGCATTTCATAAAAAGTAACGAAAATGCGTTAGAGTTTAACGACTCTGACGCATTTTTTTATTTTATCACGAGGGAGGTGAGATGTCAAATGGAGGGCAAAACTGTACAAAAAAGGAAGTATAAGAGAATGGTATTCGCTGACAGGCAGCGGATAGAGGAGCTGCTTGACAAAGGCACAAGTACAAAGGACATCGCCTCTGAGATAGGCGTGAGCGTGCCAACGATCTACAAAGAGGCTGTCAGAGGCTACTCTGCGGAGAAAGCCCAGAAAGCTGTTGGGAGATAAGAGAAGGGAGGGAGCCATGATAAAGGAAAGCATCAAAGATGTTGAAAGCATTCTCAATATCACAGAAGAGGAAGCAAGGAAAAAGGTCAAGAATATTCCGGAGGAGTTAGACGCAACGATACTCGATGCGATCAAGTTCGGATGGCTTTCTTGCAGAACGAGAGATCTGATAATTCAGCTGACAGAAACATCGTCAGGAGACTACGAGCAAAAACAGACCATACTTGACCTGTTGACATTCACACTCAGACATACAAGAGCCGGTAACGACATCAGAGAGATGAAGCTGGATGGCGATTTTGTCAAAGTGTTCTTCCAGAACGACACAAAGCCATCAAGAGTTATCAATGTCGCTATGGATTCAGGTATAGCCATGATAAGAGATGTTATGAATTACATCGACATCGGATAGGAGGATATATGATCGAAGAAATGATTGATGAAGTCATAGATCTGTTTGGTGGTATGACGCCGAAGGAGATCGCAAAAGAGGTTCTGCCGGCAGTGGGATGTTTTATCCTCATGGCAGCGGTGGTATTTATCCTGATAGGTATTCAGCCTACATAATCACAGAATTGTGCGGCGCAATTGGAGATCCAGGCTGGACAACACACCAACCGCAGGTCAGGGTAGCAGGGTTCGATTCCCTGTCGCCGCGTAGACACCCATCCATGAACACTCCTTAAAATAGTTGCGAATCTTTTGTAGCGGGTGTTTACCTCCCGGTTACTGCCAGCCGGGAGGATATATTGAGACAGTAGTCATTGCTTTTCCTTATATAAAAGGGAAGAGGAGCCACTGCGAGGCTCCTCTATATTGGACACATATGATTGTGTTTCTCAGAACATAGTCATTATACCACATATGCCCTTTCATGTCAAGGAAAACCACAAGATTTCGGGACTGAAATGTCCCTTGTGATCTTGCTAAAGTCATCCATACTGAGACACAGGAGAGGGCGAATGGCATACATACATGAAGAGACCATCGCCGGGGATACACTGATAGTTAGGAACCACTATTCAAACAGGTGGAAAAAGAAGAACCTCGTGAGGAAACCACCTACTGATACGAGTAGTGATTCACAGATAGATTCACATAAGAGAAGGGATATCTGGGAGTTGACCATAAGGCTCAACCATAACTTTCACCCCGGCGATTACTATATAACTTTCACATACAAACCGGATGAACGCCCGGATGTGGTACAGGCAAAGAAAGATAGAACTGATCTGCTCCGGAAGCTCCGTAGACTCTACAAGAAAAATGATACGGAGTTGAAGTTTATCGCCGTAACAGAGTTCGGGAAAAAGGGAGCACTGCATCACCACATCGTGATGAACGCTGATGTGGATTATAGAGAGATCAGCAAGCTTTGGTCAAAAGGCAGGGCACACCTTACCACATTGGAACCGGACAGAGAATACTCGAACCTTGCCTCGTATATCGTGAAGTCACGGAAGGCATGGAAACAGGGAGGAGGAAAAGGCAGGATGTGGACTTGCTCCAAGAACCTTGTCAGACCTCCAACCAAAAGATGGATTGTAAAAGCGAATGCTTATCTGAGCGTTCCGAGAAATAAAAAGGGATATATCCTCAGAAAAGACACGCTTCATGAGGGAATCAACCAAGAAGGATTCCCATATCAGAACTATATTATGATGAGATCGAGAGGGGATCCGCCATGAAAGCTGAAGCCTATATCACAGTAAACTGGAACGGTCCATATAGCCGGGGTGAGGCAGCGGTAGCGATAGTGTTAAAAGCGGAGAACGATCCTCACAATTACTTGAAAATATATGGATTTTCTCATTTATCTCATCAACACGCTGAAGCTCTTGCGGCACTTAGGACTATTCAAGCTATCAAACCGGGCACTGACCTTACCATGATAGTCGAATACCCATATACGGCTATGATGGCAAGAAAAGAGAACCACAATATAAACGCTCATAAAGAACTCTGGACACAGTTCTATGAGAAAGCAAAACACATCAACTTGACTGTGGTTCGCAATATGAACCATAAGTTTAAGCAAAGATCCATCGAAGCCACTGAAAAAGGTGGTTATAGGATGGAAGAAATGGAGGACACATATGGCAGAACAAAAAAAGACGAAGAAGAAAGAATCAAAGAATGAGTTGTTCCGCGATTTCGGAGAGATGAACTCAGCCAAGGAGTTAAATCTCTGCATGGATGGATTTAGAGAAGAGGGTGATACAGATTCCCTTATCGCATGCGCCAAGGAGAACGGGTTCACGGAAAAAGATGTAACTGACTGGATCAAGGAAAGAGAGACTCATCTGGATGCTGAGTTCTGCAACCCCATCACGGCAGCTTCCGCCAAGCTAAACCTTGAAGCAAAGAACGATGTTGAAAAGCAGGCAGCGGAGCTGTTGAGTTCAGAGCTTGATGATCTTGACCTGGCTATCGGTATTAGAAAAAAAGGAAAGCGACTCAAGGATGCGTTCGGCAAGGTCGAGGACTATGCCAAAAATCATAAAAACGGGAATAAAGCTATCGTGTCAGATGACAAAGCTCTCGAGATTATGAAAAAGTATTACAAGGAGGGATGATTCATGGAGACACCAAAGTTTCCTGCCATCCCGAAAGCTTTACTAAAAAAAGGAAAAGAAGATCTGCAGAATCACCGGGGATTTTATTACTACCATCAGAAGATCATCCACGAAGTGGAAAAAGATGGAAAAGTATGGATATATTCATGGGAAAGTGACAAAGGAGAATACACCCAGGACATGATTACCGTCATGACCCCGAAATGTTGGAAGACATGGGATGGCAAAAAGTGGGGCAGGAAAGTGATAAATCCATCAACATGGTATGGTTGTACGCTGGTTTATGATAAGCAGATAGACAAAAAGAAGTACGGATACACCATCGAGGAGCTGCAAAAGAAAAAGCAGAAAGAAAAGACTGCCAGGGTGAACAAATCAAAGCAGGATATTATCGACTCAGTTGTATCCAAGATGAAGAAGATCCCTAAAAAGGTACAGGAATGGGCTCATGAGAACTCTAAACACTACATCCTCTTTGAAGCAGGTAAGAGAATTGGGTACTGCACGAATTGCGCGGCGCATAGCGAGTTCGAGAAATTAAGGAACCGGCACTATATCAAATGCCCGAAATGTGGTCATATCATCGAAGCCAGAACTTACAAGACAGTTCCGAGCTATACAAGCAGATTCTTCATGTGGTTTCAGAAATGCGAGGGAGGTTTCCTGCTCCGTACATTCAGGCTTAATAGGATAAATCCAAGATCAGTTGATGAAACGGTCACTACTCCGGAAGAACGCTTTTATGAATATCTCTGTATCTCTATGATAGATGACGAGGAGAGATGGCTTGAAAAAAGATACTTTTATGATGGAGAGTGGAAAACTCCGGAAGAATGTGATCGCTGGTACCTGAATAGAAGCTACGGAGCGACCAAGAACTATTTAGCACCATATTGTGATTACAACCGGAACGAGCGAAGATTACAAGATAACAAAAAAGAACTCGATTATTATTTACCGGCAACATATGGAAGCGAAAAAGAATGGATAGATATCTCAGGCTTTACACTCAGATACATAAAAGACTACGTCGCTGTTGATGACGGGCTTGATCTGTTTAGTCTGGAAAGAAGACTAAAGAAGCATCCTCAGATCGAAGGTCTTTACAAAAACGGATTCGAGGCGCTGGCGGACGACATGCTTTATGAAAAATACTGGTACGGTTATGATCGCCTCAATTCAAAGGAAATGGAACTCCACAAGTTTCTTGCAATAAAAAAAGAAACACTGCGTTTACTCATGGAGTCCGGAGTAAATACAATAATACAAATCGAAGGAATCGAAGCTCTGCAGAGACTCGAAGAGACGGATGTTAAGCAGGAGGATCTCATAACTACATTATTTGCCTTTGCTAATCATCGAGATATTCGGGAAATGATGCAGCTGACTGAAAGACTGGAGATCAGATTCACAAAGCTTTATAAATACTTGGCCGGTAAAGATGATGGGTATCACATCAAACAGTCGATACTAAATACTTACAGCGATTACATCGACATGTGCTATCAGGAAGGCATAGATACGACAAACCCATTTAATCTATTCCCGAATGATATAGTTGCAGCTCACGACAGTCTGTTGCTGATTGAGGAAGAGAGAAAAGCCAAGCTGGCCAAAAAGGCAGCGGAGACAAAGGATGAAGCTTTAGCAGCTTCAGTAAAAAAACTGGTAAAAAGATTTACCCTTGAGGATGACACATTTATCATCCGTCCTGCTACCTCAGCCACAGAGATTGTCATGGAAGGACAGGCACAACACAATTGTGTAGGTCGCGCCGGGTATATCGATAAGATGATCAAGCATAAGTGCATGATCCTATTTCTGAGGAAAAAAGAAGCCCCGGATGAATCCTTTTATACCGTCGAAACGGATATGAGAGGAAATCTAAAACAAGCCTATGCAAAGAACAATAAAAAGACCGCTGACTATGAGCAGGTTATAAAACCTCTACTGGATCAGTTGACAAAGAAGGTACAAAGATATGGCAAAAAGCATTCTGCAGCAAGATGAGGATAGATGTTTCTTTTTAGATCATAAGTCAGAAGATGACCCAAAACACCCGGGAAGCACTTACCAAGCTCTCCATAAGCACCACATATTCGGAGGAGCAAACCGCAAGTATTCGGAAAAATATGGGCTCTGGGTAAAGATCTGCTGTATTCGCTGCCATAATGGAGGACCGTCGTCTGTTCATCAAGCACCAAATAAAGAGGGCGGTAAGGATCTCTTGCTCAAACGCATAGCACAGCAAGCGTTCGAAGAGAAGTATTCTCACGAGGAGTTTATGAGAATCTTCGGCAAAAACTATTTATAGGTACCTCAAGGAAATTACATCACAATACACGATGCCCCGCTTCGGCGGGGCGAAAGGAGGACACGTATGGAAGAATTAACACAGTGGACAATTGACACACTCGACAAGGCGAGAGAGCAGATCAATAAGTCCACGGAGACAGTCAAAGATGGGTTGACCAAGGCAGCGACCGGATTCATCGAGCTGGGATACACATTCAGACAGGTCAATGAGAAAAAGCTTTATGCCGAGGGAGGATACGAGACTCTTCAGGAGTATGCTATGCAGGAGCATGGTTACTCTGCATCACAGGTCTCACGCTTTCAGGAGCTGAACAAAGAGTATTCAGTAGATGGGAACACTCCTTTATTGGACGACAAGTGGAAAGGTTATTCACAGTCCAATTTGGTTGAGATGTTAAAGCTTCCGGAGCAGATCAGAGAAGTAATCGAGCCAGATATGAAGAGAGACGACCTTCGTCAGCTGACAAAGGACATAGAGTCAGCGAACGAAGCCGCCAAAGAGGAAGAGTTCATAAACACAATCACGGGAGCCGAGGAAGAAGAGCCTGTTGACCGTGTGATCTTGGATATCATAAAAGCACCGAAGGTCAAAGAAAGGTTTGAGAAGATATTTGATCAGCTTATGAATCAGGGTACAGATAGGGATATCTGTATGGCATTCACAGAGAACGGCTTCGGGAATCTCTCACTCAGGACATCAACGATATTCTTTAAGGGAAACATGGTCAAGATCGTTATAAACGATGTCGTTCATAATTATTCATATTCTGACCTGCTGGATGCCATGAGGAAAAAGAGGATGACAGGTGGCGAGACGGCAGCGGAATACTACGAGAACCTCACTGGTGAAAATTTACACGAAAAAATCCCTGCAAGCAATGTAGAAAAAGCCGCTTCGAGCGAAAAAGAGACGCCTAAACCCAAAACCGAGACCAAAAAGGCAGAAAAGCCCGAAGTTAAACATTGCGAAACGGCAAAAGAGGAAGATAAACCCGAGGAAGAGAATCCGCTGCCGAAACCTGCAGATGATATCGATGTGGTGGATCCCGGAGAAGTCGAAGCTGCAGATATCAAAGAGTGCAAGATTTATGGAGAAGGCACATTTGATTATATCAATACCTCTCATTTTGCAAAAGAAATGTATATTTTCAAAGGCGGAACACGGATTGCATCTTACAAGGTCAATTTCTGCCCGAAGTGTGGGGCAAGACTTGGAGAAGCACATGAATGAATTTAGAGGAGAAATCATCAATATTCAAGAGATCGCAAGAAAAACCGGGCGATCGGAAGGATCGATACGCCACCGCTTAAAGCAAGGCGGGATAGGATACGCTCTTTCTGATGCCCGAAACCTAAAGGAATACGAAAGGAGACACCATGAGGATATATCTTTCAGGACCGATCACGGGAACACAGGATGCAGGACCAAGGTTCGCAGAAGCAGAAGCGCAGCTTCGGTTAAAGTACAAAACTGATGAAATAATAAATCCGGTAAGAATGGCCGCTGCCCTTCCGCCGCTTACACACGATGAATATATGATCATATCATTCGCGATGATGGATGTATGTGATTCGATGTATCAGATGGAAGGATGGAAACAATCAGGAGGCTGCAACCAAGAGGCAGGATATGCTTTTGCAAAGAGAATACCTATACTGCCGGCATTAGAAAACCTGGATGAGGTAGAAGTGGAGGAATTATGAAGAGAGAAGATTTTGAAAAAGGTTTACAGATCGAAGATCCCGTCATGGATCCGATCCGAATTGATATCAACACAGGCATCCAGAAGCTCATCAATGAGATGATCAGTAAAGGAGCTGACGATGGAACACTGACCGCCAAGATCTCATTTGTAATCGAAGAAAAAGAAGTTGGAGACAGGGTAGCTCATTGTCTTCACTTCGCTTACAAGGTCAACAATACCATCACAATAAAGGATGAAGTGAAGAACGAGCAGGCGAACTCCCAGGACGAGCTGGAATATGTAAACGGTCAATGGATCCTGATGCCTATTAAGGGAATGCCACAGAAAACTCTGTTAGATATCGAGGAGGAATCATGAGGGAGAAAAAGATCATATGTCTACTGGCAGGAATCATAGTCGGAATATTGTTAAGTGTAGCTCTGATCGGCAGCGGAGCTGTAGCAAAGACGATCAAGGAACCTTTGGGAAAATGGTATATATCCACTTACTCAGCGAATTGCAATACTCCATCCGGAACTCACGACACGAGTTCCGGAGCATACGCTACCGCCGGGAGAACGGCAGCGGTAGACTTAAGAAATCCACTGGTACCGATGGGCTCATGGATATACATCGAGGGCATAGGCAAAAGACATATCGAAGATTACGGCGGCTTTGGTCGCTATAATGGCGGTCGCCGTGCCGTAGATGTTTTTACTAATGGCAGCGGCTATCTGGTCGAACGTCGTGTTTGGCTGATCCGCAAGGAGACAAAAAAAGAGAAAAAAGTCAGAAAAGCAAAAGAGAGAAAGAAAAGAGAAGCCAAGAAGAAAAGGAACCGTAAGAAAGAACAAAAGAAACCATTCAGGCTGATATATGATCCAACACTTTTTCCGTGGCAGATCAGAACTGATAAGGATATTATTCCATCTGGGACCGTCCTTATTCAGTGGAACTCATTCACATGGGCGTGGCTTGATGTGGTAGATACCGAGAAGAATATCGGGCGAGTAATCTACATTGGAGATAGAAGAGCGATGACATATCCGCTTATGGAACTGCAGGATGTGATCGAGGAGGCGGTAGGATGATAAAATGCTCTGAATGTCCGAGGCGCAAAGATACATATCCGGATAAAGTAGACTTCTTCGGCAATCATTTTTGTATCTGCGGCATATCCGGGAATATGGTATATACCAAACCACGAAAAGAAAAGCGATATAGTGGCAAAGGCTTTATTCATTACCCAGAGTCTTCTTGTGGGCTGTATGATACATTTGAGGATGCGTTTCATGCCATGACGCGATCCGCGCAGAAAAGATGGATAATGGGAAGACAGTAGACTAACACGCATGAATTGTCAAAAGATGCACGATAGGAGGGAATAGATGAGAACATTAGAATTTGAAGAAATAAAGGTTGAGCGTGAGGCTTTACGAAGAAGAGAAAAGCCACTCGATGAGCGAGAGAGTGAGATATATAAACATCAGCGTGATGCAAGTCTGATAACGGTAGATGATCTTTTGATAAAAGATGATGTAGATGAAAGAGAAGTCAATTTCATCATGGGGCACTCCAGCGGATTCGTTGATGGCTTCAATGAAGCTCTTAACGAGATTATAGATGCTTTGTCATGTGAGTATAGAGACATCAAGATGACCGAGGACGAGTTATATATGCTTGTTCAGTTAGGCGAGAGAAAAGAGAGGGCATGGCTGAAAGACGACAAACAAGTGCGGATTCTGGAAAAGCAGGGATGGAAAATGATATTCGATATTGGTGGCAGACATTGGCAGAAACCGGCGGAGGCGGTAAACAATGACGATTTATGAAGCAATTAAACACGCGGAGGAAATGGCAATAGAACAGGATAAACTGTGTAAACGATATGATGATGCAAGCGGTTATTCCAGAAGCCACAACGAAGCTATAAGAACTACTGATGCAAAAAGGTGTGAGAAATGTGCCGAAGAATATCGTCAGCTTGTAGCATGGTTAAAGGAGCTGAAAGATGCAAGGAGAACCTTGCACGCCATGTACGGCAGGATCGGGTATCCATAATGGGAGACGAAAGAATGACAGAAAAAGAAAGAGAAATAGCGTTGTACTGCTTGAAAGCAAATAGTGATTATCATTCGGAGGTTTGTGAGGAGTGTATAAACTATCCTAACTGTGATCATACGATACAAGATGATGTTACTGAAACTATTATCAAAGCATTAGAACAACAAGAGCCTTGCGATGATACCATCAGCAGACAGGCGGCGCTTGATATAAATGCAAATCATCACGGACAGATGCCTAATCATGTAAATCATGAGATATGGAAAGAAATTAAGGCGTTGCCACCCGTCACACCACAGCCGGAAAAGATACGCGTTACTAATATACATTTTGATGAGGAAAAGTTGAAAGAAATTTGGGAAAATCCCACTCTTACGATATTAGATGATAGTAATACTCCCACAATACAGCCGGAAACGGGGCGGTGGATAACGCAAATGATATTTCAAACAAAACTCCATGACGAACCTTTGAGAGAATATGAGTGTTCGGAGTGCGGTCGAAGAATAAGATGTACTAAAAGCCAGTTAGTCAATTATCCGTACTGCCACTGCGGAGCAAAGATGGCAGAAAGTGAGGGGTGATATGGTTCATGTAAAGAAATGTCCATGTGAGTATGGCAGAGGGAAACCGAGCACAGAGTTTTACATAGATGGCAAACCTCAAATCTATTGTTACGGATGGACACTAGACCCCGATGGGGATATAGATGGCGCTCCTGAATGTTGTAAAAACTGCCTTGACTGGGCACACGGAGAACAGCCTACGATTGATTTAGAGAAAGCGAGGATAAGGAATGAAACGAGAAGAAGCGATAGCGTTTGGAAAGAGGGTTATTGACCTTGGCTTTAAAGGTGAAACACAAGCATTTTGCGAGTTAGCAATCAAAGCATTAGAGCAAGAGCCATGTGATAAATGCGAAGTCGGAAATCCATGTTTGTATTGTAAGCATGAATTTGAGCCACAGGAAAGTGAGGATAAGGAATGACAGCAGAAAGAGAAAAGGCAATCCATGAATGGTTAGGTATACATTGTCGAATCTGTGCAAATAATGATGATAGAGGAACAGATTTTCTAAATTGTCAAGCAGAGTGTGAAGTACAAAAAGATGTGGGAATTGCTTGTATTCATTATGAGGAATATGAGGCAGAAAGCGAGGATAAGGAATGAAGATATTACACTGTGATTGTTGTCACGCAGAAGTAAATGATTATTCCCATTGGTACAATGATGCACAACCTAGAAACATGTATGAATTAAAGTGCATATACGAAAGTGATTTAGAAACATATGATGGAATGATTATTTGCGGTAAGTGCATAGCAAAACTACTTCACAAGACAGAAAGTGAGGAAATAAATATGAGTAAGTCAATACTGATTATTGATACTCCAAAAACTTGTGGAGATTGCCCTTTATGTATATTTTCGGCAGATGAAAAAAGAAGTATCGGGTTTTGTCACACATCGGATGAAGATTATTATTGCAAAATTTTAGATCGCTTTATGGAGTATGACAGAGTCGATGGAGGCTTAGATATCTTAGGAAAACCTACTGATTGCCCTTTGAAGGCAGAAAGCGAGATAAAAGAATGATACATCAACCCCAGTCGAGGATTTTTGTATACGGAACGTATAACGCTGATGAAGTTCCATAGACATTAAAAGGTAGCCGTGACTACATAGCACGGAGAAATCGTAAGGAGCGAATCTTTTAATGACGAACCTTACAGGTATCGGTTTATCCACCGGGCAAGCTAAATATTTGAAACTGTTGTTTTGTATTAACAATTTTAATGGTAAGGTCACTCAACCTTGCTTGTCCGGCGGATATTTTAAGGAGGAAAAAACATGAGAACAAATGAATTAAAACCATGCCCGTTTTGTGGCGGCGATGATGTGGAATTTGTACCACTCTATAATAATGACTGCGACAAAGTGGGCGGCAAAATCAGATGTAACTGTTGTTTATCAACATTCGTTCACCCGGAAGCGAACGATGACGACGAACTGGTAGAGTATTGGAACAGGAGGCCTGAAGATGCAGGAGATTAAAGGATGTAAGAAAAAAGAAAGACGTACACTGAGTAGTAGAATGACGAATCTGAGACTGACAAAAAGAAAAGCGGCCGCCGTGATGCTTCCGGCATCTTATTCAATCAAGTCAAAGTTTCCTCCAGTATATCGTCAGCACTATGGAAGCTGCACATCAAATGCCGTCCTAGGATGCGACGACATGATTTATCACGGAAGCGGAAACTGGATTCCGTCAACTACATTCACCTACTATCTGCAGAAATACAAAGAAAGACCCATGATAGATGATGGATCGAGCGTGGAAGAAGCATTAAAGGCGGTCAAAAAGTTTGGAGCGTGCAGCTCAAAAGTGTGGCCAAACGAGAAACCGTGGAATCTCAAACCATCCGCCGAAGCCTATGCCAACGGTTTGAAAGGCAGAGAGATCAAGAAGTGGTATGAGCTGAAAAATCTAAAGCAATTGAAACAAGCGCTTGTATCTGGATATCCTGTGGCGTGTGCGGTGGCATGGTGTTTCAAGAGTATTGATGCAAATTATGTCATGAATACGCCAAGCAGATACGAAGCAGAAAACGCAGATACCGGACATGCAATAGTGATCGTTGGATATAACGACTCAACACAGCTTATCGAGTTCAGAAACTCATGGGGCAGTCAGTGGGCGAACAACGGCTATGCTTATATGACATACGAAACATTCAAACGTGTTATCTGGTGGGATGACACATACGCGGTGATCAAGTAAAGGAGGGTGTGATATGAGTATGATTCGGACTTTCAGCGAGGCAACGCTGGGAACCGTCAGAACATTGATCATGAACGGCGAGCCATATTTTGTCGGGGCAGATGTGACGGACATTCTGGGATACAAAAACTCAAGAGACACACTGGCCAAGAGAGTGGACGCCGAAGACAAGGGGGTAGCAAAATGCGACACCCTTGGAGGAGATCAGGAAATGACAGTGATCAATGAGTCAGGTCTCTACTCGCTGATCATCACAAGCAAGAAGCCGGAGGCAAAACACTTCAAGCGCTGGATCACATCCGATGTGCTGCCTTCCATCCGCAAACACGGAATGTACGCCACGCCGGAAACAGTAGAAGACATCCTAGACAACCCGGACAACATGATCAAGATCCTCACAGCTTACCGGGATGAAAGAAAAGCCAACGAAGCGCTGAAACAGGAGGTGGCCGTCCGAGACCAGCAGCTCCTCGAGATGCAGCCGAAAGTATCCTACTATGACATTGTGCTTCAGTGCGAAGACCTTTTGAGGATCACATCAATAGCGAAAGATTATGGATGGAGCGCCGAGAGAATGAACAAAGAACTCCACGAAAAAGGGATTCAGTACAAAACACCGGACGGACAGTGGCTTCTCTATCAGAAATATGCCGGACAGGGATACACCGCAACGAAGACGCATGTGTTCACTGGTTCATCTGGAATCGAGCGTTCAAAGATTCACACCTATTGGACACAGAAAGGAAGATTATTCATTTACGATCTGTTAAAGAAAGACGGGATTCTCCCGGAGATTGAGAAGGAGGCGATAGCATGATGACAGCAGGATCACTCTATGTCAACCTGAAGAATTGGGATTTCGGAAAAGGAAAGTTTAGTTTAGATGAATCCGAGGCGATCACAATCCGGGCGGAGTTAGCAAAGAACATTCCGATGCCGGTGGAGATCAAAAAGGCGGAAGAGGTTGGTAATCTCATCCAGTACACCTATGTATGCCCGGTCTGTGGCGAACACGCCGGAAACAGAATCGGACCGCAGAAGAAAGTCGTCAACTACTGTATCGAATGCGGACAGCGCCTGATCCGACCAAAGGAGGAAGCCAATGAGAATAGGAAAGAGGAAACCAATCAGTGAAGCAGAAGCAGCCAAACCGATAATTACCATTACCGAGTATGAGGAGCTGGCCGACAAATACGAGAAAGCACAGCAGGACATCTCCGACCTGACCGCAGCTCTCGAGGCAATTCAGAAGAAGAACGAGGAGATCCGCCAGGAGAACAAAGAATTGCGTGGCACAAATGAAGAGATTATGGAAAAGTACCGAGTATTAAAAGAATCCTATCATCAGATTAAAGGATGGTGAGCCTATGAAATGCAAATGCGGAGGAAAGATGAGGGTAAAAGATTCCGGAAGATGTGGAGCGGCGGTGTACAGAAAGAGAGTATGCGAAAGATGTAGAGATGTGATATACACAGAAGAAACCAAGATGAATAACATTGAGCACGGACGCTATATGTTAAACAAAGCAAGAAGAGTAAATAAAGGAGTGTGAAGAATGTCAGCACGAGAATATCTGGAATCATTGGAGCAGACAGACAACAAGATCAAGCAGCGTCATTCTCAAAAAGAGGAGCTGAGACGTAAGATCCAGCTGGTTAAGGGAGTATCATTCAAGACGCTGAAGAT
>Ga0326512_10001485_pt1 | contig 18001 bp, 24 predicted proteins | sample 1_2617_0518_D_FD_203652 | JGI IMG/M metagenome (GOLD analysis project Ga0326512, IMG submission 203652) | Bovine rumen microbial communities from UC Davis, California, United States - 1_2617_0518 | ecosystem: Host-associated > Mammals > Digestive system > Stomach > Rumen | place: USA... | reverse complement strand
GCTTTGTCACTAATCTCGTGATACTTATGAGAATTCGGTTTGTAATCCTGTTCCGGCATATCTTTTCCTCCTTTTGAAAAGCTCGGAGAACCGGTATAAAATACCAAGTTCTCCTTGTTTGTTAGTCGATAGTTTCTTCATTAACGATTTCTCCAATTGCATATCCTACTCTATATGCAGCGTGCGTTAACCATACCAACACTCCGCCCAAAGCAAGAATATTTGCAACTTTTTCTCGTTTAGTCATGTCTATCACCTCCATTATATGAGTGGCAATTTCGTCGAGATTACAATAATGCTTTAGTCCATAACACAGCGGGTCCTAGCATAAAGCATTCAACACCTACTGTCTTTTTTAGTTTATCGGCGTCTTCTTGTGTAAATTTTCCGATGTAGAATATCACATTATGCCCATCTTTCAAAAATTGTTTCAAACATACAACTGACCCATTAAGGGAGTTTTTCTCGAGAAACACGTAGAAAGGAATATATTGCGATTCTTCTACATATATAAACCATGCCATCATAAATAATTCCTGCTATAATACTCAGGTTCGACCTCATAGTCGAGTACAATACAAGGTTCTCCCCAGTCAGCTATTCGAGCAGAGTACTTGATTTCTACCTTATCTCCTCCATCATACGGATGCCATCCGAAATCATCACCTTTCTTGCACTCGTTCAAATCAAGGAGATAGTATAGGTCGTTCAGGGGGATGAAGTCTCCGGATAATGCTCTTTCGTTCAAATCGTTGACACATCTTCTGATATGTTCGAGGTCTGAGCGAAAATATCTATCCAGATACGGGTCGTAGAATAGGGTTTCCCCATATTTTGTACGTGTAACATTTGCGTTACGTTTTTCCTCTGTCGATACGTCTATCTTAGATTCCGCAAGATGTTTGTCAGCGACTTTAGCTTTTATTTCGTCAAATGTATTCTTGCCGACGCTTTCTAGTGTCGCGTCCTGAAAATGATGCAACGCGGCTTCACTCATACCGAAAGCGGTAGCCATAACAGCTTCTCTTTTACCAGAAACGTAATTGCTTGCGATAAAGCACGCTGTAGAAATAACACCCATCGCAGCAGCAGACCAATATGCTTTTACGAAGCACTTAGCAGTCTCTTTTTTGCCGAGAGTAACTTTGTCGTCTTTCTTTTCCTGACGAAGTTTTTCTTCAGCCTCCTCGACAAGTTTTTCAGCTTTCGGGGTAGCCTTGACCGACATAATTACGGTGCCAATCATGCCGACAATTCCAAGCACCGTCAAAATCTGTGGTGAATATTTCTTTAAATTCATAACTAATTCCTCCTTTTAAAAAGCTAGAAGAGCCGGTATAAAATACCAAGCTCTTCGTTGTTTGGGTCTTACATGTAATAATCGTCGTCGAGTTTTGCAATACGTCTCTCGATGTCTTCGATGCAACTCGTGATATAAGTTTCGAGTCCGGTCAAACCTCTGACTTTGTCGTATTTGCTACTGTTTGTATAGTAGTCATGCGACTTCATCAGTTTGTTGATGTCCTTTCTAACTCTCTCACGAGTTGCAATCAAATGCTCAAGTCTTGTATTTGTCATAATAATGACCTCCAATTATAATATAGTAAGGTTTCCCTTCCATTATAAAGGTGGCAAAAACGTCGAGGTTATTTGACAAACTCGAACGAGAAACCTTTATGTTTTTTTCTAGAGGAATTATTATTCAAGCAAAGATATATACAACCACGATTTCCTCTCATGCCGACAATTCCAAGCACCGTCAAAATCTGTGGTGAATATTTCTTTAAATTCATAACTAATTCCTCCTTTTAAAAAGCTAGAAGAGCCGGTATAAAATACCAAGCTCTTCGTTGTTTGGGTCTTACATGTAATAATCGTCGTCGAGTTTTGCAATACGTCTCTCGATGTCTTCGATGCAACTCGTGATATAAGTTTCGAGTCCGGTCAAACCTCTGACTTTGTCGTATTTGCTACTGTTTGTATAGTAGTCATGCGACTTCATCAGTTTGTTGATGTCCTTTCTAACTCTCTCACGAGTTGCAATCAAATGCTCAAGTCTTGTATTTGTCATAATAATGACCTCCAATTATAATATAGTAAGGTTTCCCTTCCATTATAAAGGTGGCAAAAACGTCGAGGTTATTTGACAAACTCGAACGAGAAACCTTTATGTTTTTTTCTAGAGGAATTATTATTCAAGCAAAGATATATACAACCACGATTTCCTCTAACCTTACGGGCTGCTTCGGCGTATCCGGTGACAAGTTCCCCAGTTTCAATTATTCGAATTCTCTTTTTTGAAGGGCGTCCAACACTTTTTCTCTCTTGCATTCGAAAACCTCCTTTTCGGCTGTTTCATAATTGTCAATCAGCCTATCAAGATACCACCGAGCTTTCTTTAGGTCTTCGAGACCGTTCTTTTTCTTGAACCGGCAAACGTATTTAATAATGTTTCCGACATAAAACGCTTCTGATGCGGTGCATTCTTGCGTAAAAGCTTCTATCACGTCTATTACTTCCATGCCGCCTTGCTGATAATGGCTGGGATGATTTACTGATTCTGCCATGATTCATTTTCCTCCTCTATTTCTTCTTTGACCTCGTCTATAAGCCACATATCAGTACATTCGGATTCTAATTCCACCAGTTTGTGATATAGTTCATTTATTTTTTCGTCTGTGCATGTTATGATAACATCTGCATATAGTCCTTTGTAGTCGGCTTTGTTTATAATCATGTAATCACTAAACCAGCATTCACATTCGTTATAAATATCAATTCCGACAAGGATACATGCCTGATAAAGTTTATATTCTATTTTCGCAGGAATGGTTGCTTCCCAGATATAAATAGGGTTGTTCATGCTATATCTCCTTCATATCTTCAAAAATAACAGGAATATCAAAATAAAGTCTGCTGAGCAAAGGAATCATCAAATCTCGCATGCTAGCATCAGCGCGAGAAGAGGTTCGTTCCTTGAATATATGCCTCCATTCGCGATAGTTTGCTGTAACGACAATCTCAGTTTTAGTGCAATTCGGAAGAATTGCTCGTGCCGTTTCCGGCGACTTTCCATTAGCGATTGCCCGATTGTATTCGTACTCGTCATTAATGCACGAACGTTTCCAAGCCTCAAATTCGCCTTCTGTCAATCCTACTGGGGGAATAAAAGTAATTTCATTCGAGAATCTGTCTTTTGTGTAGTTGCAGTATCTCTGTGATTCTTGAGAAAAAGCGCAGAGTCTATGGCGAACTAACTGATGAGAGACGCTTCTCGACGTTATGAATTTCACCGTTAAAGACGAATGCTCAAGAACTGACTCGTGCCCGCTATTAATTATGTTGCGTATAAAGTTTTTACATCTCTCAAAATCTCCAGGTTCAGACTTGTAGCATGTTCGACCGGCTTTCTCGATAAGACGCAATTCTTTTTCTGCATTATGAGATATCTCTGTGAGAATCTCGAATGATTGTGATTCAATTTTCATATGTTTCCTCCTTTGAATCATTGATGGTTACGTTTATTTTGCTTCTTCTTTCGGAAATTAATTCTATTTGAAGAAAGCGCACGTAGTCGTTGAGGCTTTCGATGGTTGCTTTCTGTTTGTCCATGTCATGTTTGAATCGTGCCTCTGCTATTAAATATCCAATGTAAGTATACACACAGGACAGAACAAACAACACAAATAAAGCAGCAATAATTTTAAATATCAATCTCGTTACCTCCATTTTGAAAAGCAAAGAGCCATGGCAAACGCCACAGCTCTGCTGTTCGAGTTAATCTTCAATATTAATGTCTGAATCAGTTTCCGTCGCAGGTTCCGTTTCGACAACTACGCCGTCGAGAGCATCAGTTTCCGTATCAGGCACATCAACAGGATTAGACTTCATTTCAGTCCGTTTTGCTTTAAAGTTTTTAAATCCTTTACAAAACTTCCCAAGAATGAACGTTCCAATCGCCGTAGCCAGTGTCTGGTACAGGAACATTACCATCTCCTTTCCGAGTTTTTTCATTGCCTTTACTAAAGTCTGTTTCATAAAGAAACGCCTCCTAAAAATAATATTGTGAGATTTCTCTCCATTATAATAACGGTAATTTTGTCGAGCGAATACTGTACAATTCGTCTCTACGTTTCTCGCAATATTCGGTGACCCTTCTAGCAAGTCCTCTGCACAAACGAATGTCCGATTCGACAGACTCTAGGGTTTTCTCGAATTCTGCCTGTTCTGATAGATTTTCGAACACTTTTGCCATCTTTTCTTTAATAAGGTCGTGTTCATATTCCTCGATAATTCCGCAAACTACGTTAGACAGTTCGGTCACGTTAATGAGATTATTAGTTAATTCATTATGTTTCATAAATATCAATCCTTTCTAAAAAAAAAAGAAGACTAACGGTTAGTTAGTCTTCGTCAGATGTGACATAATCTATAAGATTAGCCACTGCTGTGATTAAAGCTCCTGCACAGGTTAATACAGTAATAACCTTTTCGATCACTTTAACCATTGCTTCTGCATCCTTTTTCATAATATCACCTCCGTTATACAGGTGGTAATTATGGCGAAAAAATGGTAGAAGCGGTGTTTCTGGATTCCAACCAGTTCTCCCAGTCCATAAACGGTCAGGGCGCTCTACGATTAAGCTATTATTGCGGTATAACTCCGCACACTTCTCCTTCCATTATAAGAGTGGTAGATTTGTCGAGGATAAAAGAAAGACTAACGGTTAGTTAGTCTTTAAAGTCTTTTCGGAATATAATGTAATACACGATTCCACCAAATAAAATATACGGACATAAAGGAGCAAATATAAGTAATCCAATAATAAACAATGCAATTTTCGCAAGGTTTCCAAATATCTTACTTAATTTAAATTCCCATAAATGTCCGTGATACTTCTTCATGTTCTTTTTTGTATTTCTCATAATATCACCTCCATTATAAAGGTGGTAATTTACGCCGAGAAAAAAGCAAAGAGCCATGGCAAATGCCACAGCTCGTATGCTTTTTAACTGTTCTTGTTTTGATATACTCCGTAGATTATAAGAATAATTCCAACAATGATCCAGATATTCATTCGCTGTCACCTCCTTTACGTTGTTTTGAGTGATGAATCGCATAGTATATTTCAACAATTATTCTCTTTATAAGCCACGTTATCGCAGCTATAATACCAATAATCATCAAAATGCCAGCTAATCCAGCTCCCAACAATATTTTGATAATTGCAAATAATGCTGTAATCATATTAAATTACTCCTTTCTGGAAAATATCTCCATTATACAGGTGGTAAAATACTCGAAAAAAAAAAAGCAGTGGTAAATACCGACTGCTTTTTTGTATTATTCTATTTCTGTAAAGGAACCCTCTTTCGAAAAAAATGGAATTTTCAAAACTCTATCATATAATACTAATACATTGTTCGATAACTGTTTCGCAGGTATAAAATCTCGAATTAGTGTATCGCCATCATATATTTGACAACTGTAAAATTTCGTATAGCTTTTCCCAGTTGAACCGGAAGCTCCTCCGGCACTGACATTCATATCAAATAAAAACATGGAATTGATGCCGTCGGTCAGTGCGCCATTCGTTAATACCTTTTCAATCACTGTCCCGTCCGGATACGAGAAGCGCATGTTCAGTCCTTCCGCCGAAATGGTACATCTTGAACAGAAATCTATATTATCCAGATAGGTCGTGTCGCCATTACCACGCATACAATGAGCACCGCCCCAATTTTGCTGATTCCGGACGAACAGCACCCATAAGTCTGAACCGCTTTTATAGTTGTAGCGTGAACCGTATAAAACCATAGGACTGCCGTATTGACTGCTAGTATTGGGAATGCTGTCAATCACAATTTTGGTGTTGACTGTATGCACGATTTGCGTATTAACATATAAATTGCCGCTTGTCTGCACGGAATTGACCGTTTCAAAATTATCTTCAAAAACAGACGACAAGAATCCGTTCCCATTTACATCCGGATAAAATACATTTGTCAGTGTTTCCAGCATTCCGGAAACGCCATCAGAACTTTGCTTGACTGGTACAAAATTCATGGTAAGCGAGTTATTTTCATAAATCTTGAACGAATACAGACAAAATTCTCCGAAATTCGATACACTGCCACTGTTATTATAGCATCCTATCCAAATTGGGCGACCTCCGTAACCTGTTGTTCCTGTCGGTGCAGAAACGCTGTCAATTAGTGTTTCTCCGTCGTACCACGAAAGTAGTTCCTTATCCAATACAATCTTGATTTTTCGATAATACGGCAGACTTTTTGAAACTGTAGTGCGGTTTCCGCCCCATGCGAATTGAATTCCATGATTTCCAGAGCGATTATATGTCAGATAAAGCATGTTTGTTCCGAAAAGAGTCTGGTAATATTGGTCGTAATTGTCTAACAGCATGACTTCGCATTCGATTCTGGTATTATCGTTCGGAACATATCCGGTGTTGAAATACTGGCGGTTTGTTGTCCGGATAAAATCGAGCGGTAAAAAATCACTTTCTCTTTTCCATATGAGATGGTCACCAAGAAACAGCTTCTGCACATAATTCGTGCCGAGCATAATATTTTCAGCTTGCTGTAATATCATTTTATCACGTCCCTTCTATTTCTTCAAAAATAGCATAAAGACGATACGGCTCTTTTGTATCTATGGCATCATATTGCTCCTGAGTTCCAACCCATGGCTGAACAAAAACGTAAGCTTTTTGCAAAAGAGAATATATTGCAACACGAATATCTTGACCGTATATTCCAGAAGAAATGGTGGCTAATTCGGAGCTTATATCAGTTAAGTTTTCGAAACCTTCTATAGTAATTGTCGAACCTACTATTCCGTCTTTAATCTCTTTTCCATAAGAGGACTTTATAATATTATCATCAATCATCGTAATGCTCAACCTCCCAACTTGTCATGATGCCGTTAACAAATTCAAAGATATGTCTGGCGTCTGCCCCGTCAATAGAAAACGATGCTGATATGCCAGGCTGATTGTCGCCAACCAATAAGGTATTGGTTCCTAATATTATGAAATCACCATGGATGGATACTCCTCTTGCATATTCATGACCGTATTCGTCATTTAAGGCGGTATCTACTGATATTCTTTGTGCATCAGTTCGTCCTTTAATCCATCCGTTTTGCATTCTAACAACTCCGGGCGCGGCGTTAGGGTCTGATGCGTTGCATGTAAAGTTTCCAGTGATGTTAGCTCCATAAGAAGAATCTTCTAATTTTCCCATGTCAACAATAGTGTTTCCGCTTGCGTCTTTTACTCGCAAAGAGCCATCCAGATATATATCTTCATGTGTCTCCGGGTCTTCGCCCATATACCAGTGACCGAGCCACATGGTGCCGCCTCGTATTCTATCCGCTGACATAACGCCGGTTGTTATTGCATCTGCGACTATATTCCCGTCGTTAGTTATAGCAACGTTAACATCTTCAGTGAACCCATTCGGAAAATATCCAATACCAGCAGAATTAAACAGCCATCCTTTAGCTCCTTCTGCGGTATAATCAGCTACATTTGAAAGCACCATTCCCGTTGTATGACCATCATTTTCATCATACCTGAATGTAAGAATACCTGAGGTAGCGGTATTAAGTAACTGAGCTGCATTATTCTGTGCAGATTTGAGAATAACCGATTGAGACGGGTAGGCATTTATTTTAGCCAGCAAATCATCGTTTATGGTGTTAAGCTGACCACTTAACGTTTGCTCTGTTTTCGACCCAAGTGTAAAAGAATTTGATGCGGGCTGGTCTATTTTGATTTGTAATTCGGTGACTGGGAAAACCTTATTTAATCCATGAGGAGTAGATATAACCTGAACCTCGTCCAAGATTCTTATATCGTCAACGTTAGCACCCATGAGCTGCAAGTCAACCGCAGATACTTTAAGGGTCATCTCGTCAAACTGACCTTCTGTCAGATATTTTCGTGCAGTTTCCATCAATTTATCGGGGTCTTCAATATTACTCCACGTTATTTGTTGTTCAATCCATCCGTATGTTGTGACGGCTTCTTCATTAACAACAAATAAGGAATCATGCTTGCCACTAGGATTTGTCGAATCGGCTGCTTTTTCAACAGTTGTGTAAGTATCGAATTCCTCAGGAGACTCGATCGCAGCGTTTATTCTAGGCATGATATCAGAACCAAACCCAGCAATCATTAGTCTGTATTTTCCACCAACATCACTCGGCGGAATTTCCAATTTGTATTCGACAAGGTCTGTGAACCCTGATGAACCTGCTTCGTATTTACTATGCAGATTGCCCGACGGGTCTTGTAAAGCCCACATAACTCTATTGTCGTGATTTCGACATGAAATATAATAGGTTTTTCCCGGGTCAACTTCAACATACGTATTCGAGCCCTGATAAGAACCTGCTAACGAGGGGTCATAATATATGGTCACATTGTCCGTTTCTTCGTCATACTCTATGTAATGCCCGTCAGCCAAGTGTGCATCAATTTTATCGCCAACTGCTGTATTCCCGGCAGTAGCGATAGTCTTTCCTAAAGGAAGCAGTACTGTACAAAGACTAGACATATCATAATTTCGAGTAAAATCAAGCAGATTCGTGCCAAACTCTATCTTCTGAGAAGAAGTTCTTGGACAAGCTGCTCGATAATCAAGATACTGATGCCCGTTTTCATATCTGATGTACAGATAACCCTTGTATTTCTGTACAAGTGCCTTGAGAACATCCCATGTCGTGTTATAGTTGGTGGTTGTTGGGTCAATTAAAGTATCTCCATTCACGGTAACAACACCAACTTCAAACTGTTTAGATGCTTCAACTTTCTGATTGTGAATACTGAGAATCTGAGAAACAAATTCTCTGACATTCATATCCTTGTAAACTTTCTGAGGTTGACGAGTATCGTTCAAACAAGAAAGATGCCCTTCTACGTATATTTTCTTGTTTTTCCAGAAATCCATATCTTCGGAAAGGACACGCCCTTTCCATATAGGTTGGTCGTTTTTCTCTACTGTCACAAGACCTTTCATTCGTTGAATGGAATCATAAGCAACATTAGCGGCAGGAAGAGAAAACTCAAGAGAACCTGAAGCGTTTGCTTTAAGAGTTAATGTTGGCGACACTACCTTGTATTCTTCCATAGGAGTAGTGTCAAGATAAAACAAAGTATTTTCATAATATATTTTATACATAATCACAAACTCCCTATATAAAAGTCTATAGATAGTTGTCCCCATCCTTTAGCGGCAAGACGAACTCCATTGGTCGGATGTTGCATGGAAAATATAATATTCGGGTCTGTTATGTCGCCGTCTGCCATATGAGTAAGGTATTGAAGCTCGAGTTCGTCGTTCTCGAACCAAATATCCATGCCGTTTTCATCGTGCGAACGTATTGTCAACTTTGGACAAACTGTCATTCGACCAATAGCCTCTTGACGGTATCGTTCATCTATATTCAAAGAATTGAACACCTGTTTATAACCATCAGTTGGGTCTAGACCGTCATTTGACGAAACATCAAGGTAGAGATAGAAATCTCTTAGAATAACGCCAGATTCGAAATTAAACGGATCCCATTGCCATTTCTCGGTTGTTGTCCATTTTGATTTCTTGTAAGGGTCTAAATTATACTGAATCGTGATAGTCGAATAGTGTTCGCCCGGTTCAAATTTATCGAGCCAGAATCGCCCTTCATACCAATAAGCAGGGTCGTCTTCGAGAGATACTCTCTTTCTTTGACCATTGAGATAGTTTGATACTTTCGCATACGTTTCATGCCATGTGTATGGACTGTCAGGATGAATCAGGAATTTCAAACTGCCCGTTCTATTTCCATATGTTGGATACTTTTTTAGACTCGTAGTAACGTCTATTAAGCCGTCTCTTCCGGGAACAGAGATTGTCTGAATATCGAATGATGGCGGCTGAAACGAAGGTCGTTCTGTCGGGGCAAGATACCAGTCATCGTACGTATTAACTGTTCCAAAGTCTCGTCCAAAACGATTTGAGCCAGTTTCAGCAAACGTAAGAGCATAATACATAATATCACCTCTTTATAGAAAAAAGCAAAGACTACTGGTAAATTTAGTAGCCTTTGCTTGGATTATTTAGTTTTTCTTTTGATGAGAATACCATTCATATGCCGCATCAATCCATGTTTTGTCTTGGCTTCTATAGTATTCAATTTCTTCCGAAATTGTTTCTATGAGCCACCATGCCAAAAACAGAACTGATGAAAGCACTCCGAAATAGCATAACCATGCAATTGTCATATCTATCACCTCCATTATAGAGGTGGTAGATTATTACTTAATTGCCTCTATTGACTCGACTTGCCCTTAGCGAAAGAGAGTTATCTAGATAAGGGGTCATAGCACCAACCAACGCCCCAGTATCGAGTACAACTTGTGAGTTATTTTGATTCTGTACCAACTGGTCGAGATACCGATTCATGGTGTCCATCCGATTAGTTACTTCGCTGTCATCGTAGAACGAACCATCGTCCTCTAATCCGTCAGCGAGTTCCTGCTGATACGCGGTTCCATCGGCAATGTCCGCAGATTCCTGAATAGCATATTCACCATAGTAATCATTCATGAGTCCGCCGAGATAGCTGTCACTGAATTGTGTACCCCATTCTGTTCCATCGACTTTCAACACTTGTTCGGGGTCGAGGGATATCTGTGCTCCGTCCAGAGACAGTGCATTAGTAATATCCTCGTTTCCGAACGAACCGAAAATATTAGCAGAAGCGTCTTTTATTTTCGGTGAATATCTATCAAATAACTGGTTGAATGCTTCGCCGATTCTATCGCCAGTCTTAGTCGAAGAAAGACCGTTGATCATTCCGTCAGCGTATTGTTCAGCACCGTTTTCTCCGGCTTCCGTCATATCAGGCATTAATGCGCCTTCATTCGCTTTTTTCTGCAAATCATCAGCGGTGGTTTCAGTCTCTTTGATAGCGTCGTTTACTGCGCTGATGTCGTCTGTAGAAAAGACTTCTTTCCACATATTAGCCATAGAGTCCATCGAAGTATTAATAGCGCTTCCTTCTCCGTTTATGTTCATAAAGGTATCTTTCAAAGACTGAGCGGTGTTGTTCATTTGCTCTAGACGTTCTATGGTTTTATTCATATTATCTGTTTCGTCCATCCATGAAAATAGAGCATCTCTGGCAGCTTGTATACCGAGAGTAAACACAAGCCACGCCTCACCAACACCGATTAGAACAAGACCCAAACCGATTAAAACGTCAATAAGACCATTTACAATAGCCATCAACACAAACAACAAAGTAGCAACCACAGCTAGAACGGCTTTGGATATTTTATCGCCATATTGTTGCATAAAGTCGTTTATCATATCTTCAGACCAACCCATCGCTGTTCCAATAGCGGCTACAAGTATATATTCTATCAAATATAAAACAGCACCGATTAAATGACCTACAGCAAATACTAATGGACCTGCTAAATTCACGATAGCGTCACCGATACCATATATAACGAGAGCAACAATACCGATTATAGCATTTATTAACTTGTTTATCGGAGCGTCTTTTGCTTTCTTTACAAAATCTTCAAAGAAGCTAGACATCTCAATTCCGTCGGCTAAAGCTTCTGACCAAGTTGTTAAGTCTGTTCCTGCTAGACCATTTAGAAGTTCAATTATTACGTCAGCCACGCCGCGACCTAAATCGTAAGCCACGATAATCAGCAAATCGACTAGTTCGCCGAGCAGAGTAGCGACATCCTCAATTAACATTATCAGGAAATCCATAATAAGGTCATTAAGAGAACGCTGAGATTCTTTGATAGCAGGTTCTGCTTTGGTAAACGCTTGACAAATATCAATAATAGTCTGTGCTAATTTGTCTTTTCCATGCTTAGCGTCCCATTCAGTAGAGATTTCGATTAAAGATTTTAAAGCCCAAATAACAACAGCAATCGCTCCAACTATGGATAATACTGCTATGCCTAATCCGGTAAGAATTTTTCCGATATTTCCTAAAGCCATCGTCGAGTTATTGAATGAGTTATTGAATAGATTAAAGTTTCCACTAACCCCCAACAACTTGCCGACCATGCCGATAACTAATCCTATAACTACAATAATACCAGCCATAACGGCGACCGTTTTCCACCAATCGTCATTCCACTTTATTGTGCTCATCGTGTTCATGGCTTTGGCTATGTGTTCAATACCTTTACCGATTAGGACGAACGTTGCACCGAGAGAAAGTAGTTTTTTCGCTTGGAAGCCGGTAGCGGAGAGAGGCATGGTTGCTTTAACTAACGCTATAATCAGTATCACAACCGCCACAATAGCACCTGCGAAAACGGCTAATGCTTTCCACCAAGCTCCTTTAGAAACTTTTTCACTATCTGCAACAGCTTTTATAAGAACCGATAAACTAGCAATAACTATCGTTATTCCTATAGCAATTAGCAATATAGCTCCGCCAATTGCTCCAATAGCCGCCGCTGATGCGGGATTCAATATTACTGTTGCCGCTTTAATTAAAGCAGAAGTTAAAATAACAAGAGCAGCTAATATAGCTATAATTACGACAGCTCCCACTGCTAAAGCGTCTTCGCTTCCGCTTGCCACAGCCACAACAATTATTGTATACAATGTTTCTATAGCAGTAACTATTAAAAGCATCGCGCCAGACAAAGCTAAAATAAACACAGCCATAGCAAATATGGAAACAACGCCTTGCGTAGTAACTATAAGAGCAGCCGCTTTGCCTAGTTCATAAACCAAACCTACCATAATTCCCATAATTGCCCCAACTATAACAGCAGCGGCAATAGCTTTACCTACACCAAACAAAGCAATGGTTCCAATAAGAATAAGCATTGCGCCCATTATAATACTTACTGCAATGGATATTATAATCATCGAACCTGCTAGAGCTAGGATTCCTTTAGCCGCAGTAGGATTGATTCCGCCTTTTGTCACTTTTAATAAAACAACAGAGAATCCTAACATAATTGCGAAAAGAGCAGCAATAATAAACAACGCGCCTAATGCTTCACCCGGGGTTATTTCGTATTTGTGTAAAGTTTTAACAAGTTTATTAAATGCTAATACAACCGGATAAATTGATGCAATTAGAATCGCCATTCCGACGCCAGCGTCTTTAGCGTGCTTTGCTCGGTAAGTATAGTCGAGAGTTTTCATTACGCTTTTTAATAACCAGCCAAAAGCGATAATAGCAATCGTTGCTTGAGCTATTCCTTGTTCGTCAAGTCCTGCTAATATTGCCATGCCGATAGATAATTCAAGCATCGCCAATCCGATGGCTCCGATAAAGCTAGATAATGCCAGAATCTTTCTAGCATTGAACATTTTTGTGGAATTTCTTAGGATGAGAATCATGGCGATTATAGCTACGATTATTTCCATGAACGCTTCTACAACTTCAGCATATCTGTCAGTAGGGATTGTGCTCAGAACAAACAGAGAAGCTGTTATAGACAAGAACAAAAAGCTAATAGCGGTAATAAGTTTAGCAAGGGTGCTTTGTTCATATGCGATAGCCATTCTTTTTACAGATTCTCCAATATCGAGGACAACTTTTTTAATAGTGTCGAGAACGTCAACTACCATTTTGCCTATCTTAGCAATTATGTTTACTCCTTTGATGGTCTGAATAAGGATAATGGCATAAAGCAAACCTGTAAGAAGAGGAGTAAGTTTCTTTACAAACTCTCCGACATTTTGAATCACCGCGGCAACATCGATGTTCTTAATTGCTTCCCATTTCTGAGCGAAGAAATCTTTAATCATTCCAAAGAAGCTCTTGATTTTGTCGGAAGCTTTAGACGGAATGCTTGTAATTGTCGAAAAGAGATTCTTTATGTTGTTTACAGTTGTTTCCAAACCACCGCCGGATGCTGTGAAATTATCCATGGCATCAGCAATAATGTTAAGACCGTTTGCGATTAAATCTCCGTTAATCTCGATTCCGGACAACTCTAAAACTAAGAATATCAATCCTGCAATGAGAGTAATAGGCGAGAAGATTGCTTTTACTATTCCCGTTAGCAATCCGCCAAATCCGGATAACAACCCTACAAGACCACTCAGCAGTTTGCTTGCCGGTTTAAGAAGAACGAACAGAGCAATTAGAGTATCACTGAACGGAGCGTTTAAGAAAGCAATAAGAGCATCTGCAATTCGATGCATGATGTTCAGATTCTTGATTGTAAATATATTATCGAAAAGTAGGGTTGCGATATTCCAAAACGTTCCTGCAACTTTCTCGATTACTGTGGCGATAATCACAGCAGTTTTAGCTAGCAAGTCTGTGAAAGCGTTAATCTTAGGAATGCCAATGTCATCTACGAAATATTTAAATCGCATAGAGAGACGAAGCAACGCTTTTCCGTCAATAACATCAAAGAAGCTATACCAAATATTTTGAAATCTGGCAATCTGCATAGAGAATATTTCCCATAATCTTGCCAGAGATTTGAGAACCGATTTTCTGCCGAGAGGATTTCCAGCCCAGATTCTTAACGCCTCGTTTCTTGCAGCATTAAATCCACCGATTATGTCAGTAAGGGCATCAGAAACTGCAGTCCATAAATTTCTTGCGTCGTAGAAGTGCCCGAATATGTATTCCCATGAAGTAGTCCAGCTAGTCGTAGCGGCTTCTGTAACTGCAGCCCACATCTGATGAAAAGTTTTAGCTTTAGTGGCTGCTTCATAAGCAACCTGACCAAAGGCTTGAATCTGGTCGATTTCTTCTTGAGTATAACCGAGTGCTTCATACATTTCGTCGCTCCAGTCGTTTGCAAATTCGTGCATAGTATTGACGAATACATCTGTGCTAAGCCATTGTGTATCTGACAGTGAGTAACGAAAGCCCATTCCTCGAGAATGTTTTGTTTCGACAATGTCTTCTCTGATTGAGTTAATTGCTCCTGCTCGTGCTTGAATGTACTCTCGGTATGCCTCATCAGTATCGTACATATGTTGAGCCATGTCAATAAGCTTATCTTGAAATTCTTTCGACGCAAATCCACCGACTGTTTCAAAAGAGAGCCAATCGTGTAAACTTAAATATCCAGTAGCTAAACTGGTTCCAACTCTCTGCATCATATGGGCGGCTTGTTCAGGATTTGCACCAATAAAAGCGGCATAGTTAGACATGCCTTCTACTACGGATTTACTTTCGTACAAGTCAACGCCGGCGGTTGTTAGTTTGCCTATCGCGGAAGTCATCTGAGCATAATTGTAGATAGTCTTATCGGCATATTCGTTAAGTTCGTCCAAAACATCTTCGACATCTTGCATTGTGTAAACCTGTTCACCCAATGCGTCAGTTGTGTCACGGATAGCGTCGCCCATTTTGATTTCGCCATTAGCGATTTTGTTCACTAATGCCTGAACAGTTTCATACTGGTCACCGAGGGCTTTCTTTCGTGCTTCTCCGTTGCCGTATGTTCCCTTATTCCAGATTTCCCATGCTTTCTCCATGGCTTCGCTAGAATCCATCAGAGCCTCTCCTGATTTGCCCATTTCTTCCAAAGCATCTCTGGTTAAGATTCCGACGTTAGCGGCGATAGTCTGAACAGAGTTGGTCTTAAGCTCGTATTCCGAGAAACCAGTCATAATGGGTTGAAACGTAACTTCGTTAATCATCTGCTGAACCTTGCCGAATGTATTCTCGAACACGCCAAGTATTCTGGCACCGAGAGCATCGAATAAACCTCCAATGATTCCGGTTCGATGCTCGACAGTTTCGCTCAGCTTATCTACAGATTTAACGAGATGGTCAAAAGAGAAATTGTCTACAGATTTCTGAACTTTGCTGAAAGACAAAGCCTCTTTCAGTTTATCCAAAGATTTCATTGTCTGAGATACGTTCTTCTCAAATTTAGAATTCTCAAATCGCATCTCGACAATTCGAGTGTCTACTTCTCTGCTCAATTGTGGTCACTCCTTATTTGGTTATTTCTTGCCAAACTCCTTTTTCTATTTCATCGAAGATTGGCTTGATTGCCGGGTTGATGTAGTCAGTTCCTTGGACGTAGCCACCTGTTCCAGTACCATGACCATATTGCAAAAGAATTGCGATAGGGGTTCCATTTTCTGTAACATTAGAGTTCGTCCATATGATAGAAACCGAGTCTTTTTTAGCAGTTATAATATAACCCCACGAAGCGGCAGTTAAGCCTGTGTCGCTAGGGGTAACTGAAGCCAAAGCGTCTACTCCTTTTTTGCCGTAATAATCTAGCTTATCGAAGAAGTTTCGACTGTGGAGTTTGAAGAGGAACTTCTCTGTGGATTTGAAGTCTCCTTTATGGACAAAAGTAATCATCGTGTTCACCCATTTTGATTCGATGTTATTTTGTTGTTTTTTTTTCTCATTTTCTATTATATATAAAATTATTTTTTTATAAAATATAGAAAAAAAAACAACAAAACATCAGGAATGGCTATTTTGCGTGGTTTTTCGATGTTAAAAACGTGTTTAAAAACAACATAAAAATCACATAAAAACAACATTTTCCACATTTTTTCGAAAATTTTGTAACTTTTTGCTCGAAAAGAGCAATTTATGTTGAAAATTTTTAACATAAAAATCACATAAAAACAACATAAATCACCCTTTCGAACCAAGTTTTGCACGGCGAGAAGCATTCAAAGCAGTGTTATGTTTCATCAAATCTCGAGTACTTTTTCCGCCTTTTTTGCCTCCATAAGCAGCCTGATTTTTCACTGAGCAAACCTGTATCAAAGAAAGCAATCTGTTTATATGCCACTTCTCACACTCGAATGGAATCTCGTTAGCTATCATCCAATAATAGACCAATTCGGAAGTAATGACCTCTCTGGATGGCGGCTTGTTGTCGTTCGGTCTTTTATTTATATGTGTTGCAGTCATAGGGTCTTCCAGATAATCGACTATCCGTTTCATCTCCGACTGCGGAATATTCATATAAACTTCGTCCGGAACGTTCTTCTCGATAGTCATGCATCGAATGTAATCAAGCATTTCTTCGGCGGTTTTTTCTTCCTTTTTTAGAAATGCTTTTTTCCATTTTGATTCCCATTTCGAAATAGAAATCAGGGAATGCTCGAGAGAAATCTTAGTCTCCGGAATGTATCTAGTTTCGAAGAATTCCTCTCGTGCAGGGTCCCACATCTCTTTCGATTTTTGCTCAGGTACGGTTATGATAATCATTTCATTTTAAGCGCAGGATGATTCTTAAGCTGTTCCTGCACCTCTGCAGATTTACTCATTTCCTGAAGCTTCTTCGGAACAATGCCGTTCACGAATTCAGAAGCTTTATCAGCATTCGTGATGAGCTCCATGAACAGAGCATCATAAGCCGGAGTCTGCATGAATTCGTCAGCGAGTTCTTTCGACTTAACGAATCTTCTGCCATCATCAGACTTTTCGCCGTATGATTTAGCGATAAGCGCCTTAAATGTCTCCATGAGCTTAGGAGCACTCTTTCTCTGAATGATTCTCTGCATCATATTTGTGAATCCGCCCTCCGTGGACATCTCCATTTCCATGAGTTCAGATTCGGAAAGGTTGAAATAGAAATCCTCTTCTCTTTCAGTGCCGTTCCAGTCTTCAAATTTAATTGTTTTACGTAACATAATGGTTCTCCTCCTTGAGATTATTTAATTTTCTTCGAGCAAGCCAGAATACTCGTGGTCATCGATTGTGATTGTTACATTTACCAATTTCTTTTCGGCAGGTTCCGAGGTTATGTGGTCAACAGGTTTTGTAAATCCGTTCAGCCCGGCGGATTTGATGATTTCCGGAAAGTTTTCTTTGTAACAGTAATCCATATCACAGCGGCGGTTAATGCCCGGCACAGTTCCGTTATCTGAATACTGCCACATATCGAACGGGTACTTGTAGGAAGTCTCTGAAACGCCGTAATGCGCCACCCAGACGGTATATCGTTTCAGAATATCTTCTGTGAAATAATTCTCCAGATAAGACTTGCTGGAA